>Ga0307509_10000208_pt1 | contig 93973 bp, 99 predicted proteins | sample 10_EM_MG_FD_202245 | JGI IMG/M metagenome (GOLD analysis project Ga0307509, IMG submission 202245) | Populus trichocarpa ectomycorrhiza microbial communities from riparian zone in the Pacific Northwest, United States - 10_EM | ecosystem: Host-associated > Plants > Roots > Unclassified | place...
AGTAATAGAGTCTATTCAATTACTTGTTGGCGTCTCCGGTACTTGATCTCGTTTATACCACCGGTTTGGTTAGAGTCAATACCGATATCCCTTTGCAAGACCGCTACCCCACGGGAAGCGGTTACAGTAGACCTCGGACAGCCCTGAGCAGGACAGCATGCTTGCACAAGGTCAGAGTAGTGGTGAATGTCAAAGGCTTAAATCTGATATCTATTTAAGTTTAAGCATTTGGCATTCTACTTCAATAGCCAACTTTCCTTGAGAGAACTTATTAAGTGAAGCTTTCAGCTTAACGATATTAAGTTTTATGGTTTTGATTTTTCGTGAATTATTTACTCTATCTTTATCTTCTACTTTGAGTTTTGGTGTAATCGCAACCTTAGAGTTCACCTCTCTATACGGTGCCCCTGTTACACCGGAGGGGGCAACTCCAACAACATAGCACACCGTTCTCTTATTCAAGTTAATACGGTATTATATCTAAGTTGACCTACTTGATATTTTTCAACCCTCTATCTTATGGAATTTCTCAGGCTCAAATTAGGGAGTTTCTTCTAATGAAAACCTAAATCCAACCCCTACTGCATAAGAGGTTATGATAAATCTTTAATATTACAGGAAAGGCAATATGTTATCTCCATTGCCCTCCAAGTGGAGCTTGCTGCCAGAAGCCCCTCAATGAGCTTGTAACCAAAACAAGACTGTTAGTGTCAAAAATATTAGGTAGAGTGTCTCAACAAATATTCATTGTCTGTTTGGATGTTAAGAGATTGAGATTTCTGTGATTAGAGAGCTTGCACAAGGAGACCTAGGTGGCAGGAAAACAGGTTTATTTTCTGTTAACCTAAAAGTCTTGAACACCTAGGTGGGTAGTAAGACCTGAAAGAAGTGTAAAATTGTAACAGGTTTACTCTTGTTTAACAAAAAGGGTACAATAGAGAGCTAGTAGTTGACCGGCACACGCTAGGTCCAAGAGAGGCTTCAAGAGACCCAGAAATGAAGAGATAATAGTTAAAGGGGAAGTAGAAACTAATGTATTTCTGTTCAACCAAGTATATTCATAAATCAAGAGTCTGCTAAAGTCTGTCATTCTCCTGCTAGCCAGAAGATGAGTTTAAATAGAAGAGTTCCTCCAGAGTGAAGATAATCAGATAACCTGCAACCATGATCATTACCAGGTAGTGCACCTTGCCCTGCATGTTCTGTGATCCCACATGAAACCTAAGAGCCATAATACTGCTTCAATGCTATCATCAGCTTACATGACCATTTCTTCACTTATGTTTCTAAATAAAACAATCAACATGCAAAACTAAACTTAATATAAGCTACCGGGCCTTAATATATCTCTGGGGCTGTAAACCAATCAAACTAATCTAGGTAAGCAAAGTAATCCAACTAAACATAGGAAATCCTACACTCCGCTCCTGTGTACAGTTATAGGAACATGTATACATGTTACAAAAATAGAGCTTTTCAGACCTGAAGAAATCTGATTGCTACAGAACAACAAATCAGCAACACAGCACTCTTCTTATATTTTATTAAAATATTTTACTGATGATAATATTGGGTATACAGTAGTACAGCCCCTAGTCAGAAGTGTTCGTGAAACATGTCTTGCCTTACTAAGCTACCTAGCCAAAATCACAACAGTACACAAAATTGATCGCAACCTCGCATATTATGTACACCCCTCTACAGCCAGGTACAATGGAATAACAAAATATATAGCATAACAAAACATTTCCTAAGTTAGGGAGTCTTAGGATAGAGAGTGAGCTGGTAGGGAAGGTTTTATCGGCCTCCCACCGACCCGGCCCTGGGTCCAAGCCCACTTGCTCCTTCAATAGCCCCCATATTACTCAGCTGCCTAATCTGCCCGGGGCCTATCTAAGCTACCTGTATCAAGAAAGCCAAAAGAAATACCCCGCAGTACCCTACCATCCCCTTCAGTCCTCCACCATCGCCCACCATTCTACAAGCGCACTTGCCATCCCCTACCTAAAGTTTTCCCATATAGTCGCCATACCATCTTGTCCTGAACTCTTGGCAGTCCCCCCACCAGGCTCTCAACAATTGAGAACAATGGTTAGGGGGCAGGCAAGGGTGGAGAATGTGGTTGAGAGCCTATTGGTTTTCGGATTCCTGGCCAATAATAAACATTATGTCAAGGTGTATGTCCTTCTATTGGAGGTTGTTAGCTAATGCTTACTTAAATAGTAAATACTCTGCCATTATATATATACCCTTATGTCTGTACTAGTTCTGTTCATTTTGCCTGTTCAAATTAAGCACTGGTGGGGATGAGACTTTAGACAGTATTCTTGATATGTACTGGCCATATCATATTTCTTTACTGAGTGACATCTGCTGAAAAAAATAAAAATAAAAATAAAAATGACAACAAGTATTCATAAGCAAATACCTGTTTAATTGCACTTGCTCTAGACCTTACTGTAGGAGTAGTGTAAATCATAGGGATGTTGGAATCTGGTTTGTGAGGTGTTTTGATTTTGGCGAGGTAGCTTAGTAAGGCAAGACATGTTTCACGAACACTTCTGACTAGGGGCTGTAGATTATCACATATTCTATAGCAGTTAGTATGGTTTGTACTCAACTTATTCAGCCGGAAATTATAATTTGAATAGGGAATAAATTTGAGATGATTACTGTATTACCCTACCCAATCCCTATCTTCCAACTATGATACTAAGCTATGATACCTACACCTACTGCACAAACTCATTGTTAGACCAAGGTCAATTCTCTATTAACTGCCACCTAGGTCCCCATGCGCAAACTCTCTATTGGCAATCCATGGATTGCACAACCTGAAATGCGAGACCAGAACCTCATGGATTTTGTTTTTTCTAGCGCTTAATAAAACAATACCATTGGCAGAAACTTTGTAAAAAAGAAGGCTTAAAGTTCATTGTGTTGCATGCAACAGAGAACTTAAATGCTGATGAAAAGTCTGGGGTTGCGGTTGCTTTGGTGTAATCTTTGGAATTTTCACCTCTAGAGGTAAAACTCAAATTGGCGAGATTGCAGGGATGAGACAGGGATTACAATCTCTGAAAAATGGACATCCAAACACCACAAATATCATGATTCTGAGAGATTGCCAAGAAACTCAAGATTTCCTTTGCAACCGCCAATAATCTCTCCAATATTTTGATATCCAAACAGGACGTCAATCATTTTGAAGATATGGGTCGGGCAGGGCCCACTTCATATCTCAAGGCTCGGCGGCAGCGTTGAGGTACTCGGATACCAGGCTTGGTCCGTGAACAGCATTTTGGAGGGGTGGGAATGAGGTTTATAGGCCATATGCGCATGCAGTGGTATATATGTTAAAAGAGAATAAATTCCGTGAACACTTTAAAGACAATAATTGGTGAATTTTGATTTTCTAAGGCGCTAACTGGCTAAGCTCGAATATTTAGTTATCGAGCTTGTCACCAATCACTACCCCAGTGTTCACGGATTTTATCCCTGCCCCGAGTAATTGCTAGGGTAATCTAGCGCTCAAAAAAAAAGCATTAGGATCTTCAGGCAATCAGAAGATAATCGCGTACGGTTGGTAGGCTTTCACCGTTTATCATCCATGATGGAGCAGAGGGCTATCGCTGCTCGAGTAGCAACGGCTTCGCCTATGATGGAAACATGACGTAACGGGGGTCATGATCGGCTCAAGGTTAGATTCGATGCCTGTCTTCCGGGGTCGGCCTAACCAAGAAGGACTGCAGGAACGCTCTGGTCCTGCCAGTTGGCCATGGCAATCACCCATATTTTAGATAACAAGAATCGGACACTGATCATAATAATTGGCGGCCTGGCTTCAAGCAGAGTTGTTTGATAGACTATCAGCGCCTCTACTGTGGTGTGGAGAGTAGCACTCTCTACTCGACTGGGTATGATAGAATATCCATGCTTCCAAGCGTTTCCACAAACCGGGAAGGGCCGGAAAGAGCGTCTTTTTCTTTCAAAAATGGCCCTGCGCTGTTTCGAACACGGCGAGCATGTGCTCGAGTAAGTCCCCTGGGGCCAAGATCAGTCTCTAGCGACTTCTGATCACTGGCCCTGGCTCGCTGCACTCGAGTACTCGTAGATTCCATCCTGTATCCGGCCTTTAACTTGCAAAGAAAACCAATTCCTCGAATCTCCTGCCAAGATGGTTGTCTATGGGAAACCGACTTACGTGCCAGTCCTCACAGACTAACCCGGTATCCGAGTAATTCCGATGATCTGAGCGACAGTGTACTTGTATTTATTGGTGAGCTATATTTATATTTTTTGTAACCTAAATTACTGGTCTGGTTTGTGGTGGGCCTTACTCTGGACTATGCACCCAGCTTATGTCCAAGCCACTGTACGGTACGCTAACAAATGCTTGGACTTGGACGGTATCTTGGTATTTCGATCATTTCCGCGAATTTATTGAGGATCACAGCTAAATACGCAGCCGCGAGTATCTCTACAATTTACTCTGGGTATGCTATGTACTCGAGGATATTCTCATCACTTATCCTATCCGATTACGATCGAAATTTTGAACCTCAACTCGTACTTGTTTTGGAATACCGTGACTGAGATGATGATGCCTTATGCCTGCCATGACCCGTTATAATGCCGCACCAAGCACCGGTAGCGGATATCCGTGATCCTCCCTCGGTGTCACAAGTTTGGTTGATCAGTTGATGAGATGCTCAGGAATGCATCATTCGGGTTATATTTTGGTTCCCCAGCCTTAGCATTAGCTGGTGATAGTCCAACTTAATTTCGCAATGAGTTGGATCATTTAGTATTCTGGATGTGCGATGATTTCAGTAGGTTGTTTCATTACCAGTATTGATCCAGCCTCCAGCCTCCAGATTGAGGGTGGGGGTACAAGTAGTCGCAGCCACCTTGCCTCAAAACCCCTCTTTCCCTTCCCTTCCTTTCCCTTCCCTTATCTTCCATTCACCCTCCTTACACCTCCCCCCCCCCTCTGACCCACCGCCGTCGATATCTCTATTCAAGAAATCGACCCGAAATCTTACCAAGAAACCACAAAACAGAAAATACAATGCCTTTCCTTGCGCTTCCGAACGAGATCGTTCTCCAAATATCTAAATTTCAATCTCCCCCGGAAATAAACTCTCTCCTAAAAACCAGCCGCCGGTTCGCTGCCCTGCTGAAACCTGAACTCGTCGACGCCGCTTGTTGCGCCGCCTATAGTAACTATGGCAAGCGTGCAATCTACAAAGCCGCATCTTGCAATGATTCCGATATGGTAAAGCACCTCCTCGCCAAGGGCCTTCAAAGACACGAAAGAGCAATCCTCCACGACGCAGCCTCAGCCAACCCTAACTACACTGCTATGGAAATCCTCCTCGCCTGTGGCATCGACCCGGACGGTCGCAACGACCGGGGCCGCACGGCGCTCTCGTGTGCTGTCGCCGCGGGGGTGGGTAAAGCGGTAGAATTCCTATTGAAGTATCCCCAGATCAAGGTTACGGTCGACTCCTATGATTTGGAAAGGAGAACCGCCTTGGGGATCGCGGCGAAATCGGGGAACGAGAGGATTGTTGGGCGTTTACTTGCCAATGGGGCTGAAGTTGATTGGGTGGATAAGCGTGGCTTGACACCTCTGCTTCTGGCGTCTAGCCAGGGGCATGACAAGATCGTCCGGCTCTTGTTGTACAATAATGCCGACATTAATTGGGCCGATCATGGGGGGCGCACCTCTTTGCATATTGCTGCGGCCTTTGGGCATGAGGGAGTGGTGAAAGTCTTGCTTGGACCTAGGTAAATGGGGAACTTTATCTGAAGGGAAATGGGGAGAGACATGTGCTTTCCTTTTCACTTTTTCGCACACTAGCTCCGGTCAGGAGGTTTTTTTTTTTTTGCCGTGGAGGAAGGTTTATCAATTTGGCGGTTTCTCGCTTTTCGTTCACTCTTTCAGATGGATTCCCTTTGTTTTTTTTAGTTCCACCGTCCCTTCTGGATATTACGCTTCTGATTGCGATTTATGGGCGTATATCTTGGGTTTCTGGTGAATTCGATCTTTATCTATTGATTCCTAAAAGGCAGGACACCACAAATTGGTGCCAGCCACTAGAGAGCTTATCGTGAATATTGTCAACCCCCAACACCGGATAGCAGGCCTCTATCTCCAGATTTCTTGATAAATTTAGTAGAATCCACCCTTTCATGCTTTGATTTAAACTGGCGTCAGGAGAAACACCGCCACTACCGACAATCCTTGACACCGGGTTTCCTATGCCCCACGGCACAGCAACATCCCAGTACGAATACGGTACCGTTACAGTACCGGTATGATTGTCAGTGCTTCACATCACCCCTGATATGTCCAGATCCTTAAGAACCCCCTATTAACCCTGCTCCGCACATAACATTCCAGCTCCGGGCGCTAAGCCCATTAGATCCCCTTTTTAAGGACTTGTGAACACCGCTTTTTAATAGAGTAAGTCTAACCAATATTCTATGTACGCTTTCCGGCTCATACCAATATGGAACTGCACAGGCAGCCCTACCCTAGTCACATAAAATCACTCGACAAGGATTTCAAAGCGGGAGAAGCGTGAACAAGGGGGGATTTTGCTAGAGGCGGTAGGTGAGTCAAAACGACGCCCGCACCGTTATTCATTGCGCTTTAAGAGCTGGCAGGCTTATTAGCACACCCCTATCGGGATATCCTACGCGTGTGTGTGCACTAGGCGCGCAGCAACAACGATCCTTTCTGCCTGAGAAGGCGTTGGGCCTTTCTCTCACCTTCACCGTGGATGGGTTCTTAATAGCGCGTGTTGTGCGGTGTGTTTGTAGCCGATGGCCTTGGGTTACTAGCTGCTGTGGTGATCCGAGGTGACCGCTGATCCTGTAAGCAAAGTCCCGCTGAGTGAATGTGCTGCCTCGGAATTATGTCGGGTGTAGAAAAATCCTCTTTCTAAGCCCACCCCTCCTTCCCAACGCACTTTATGAGGGAAAAAAAATTGTTGGGAAGAGAAGGGGGGGGTGGGGTTGACCCCGGCAGAAGGATGGATCCCTTGGAGAAAGGGGGGGGGTTGTCGGGGGTGGTTGGTGGGTACTGGGATGGTACACTGTGCTGGCAGGGAGCTGCCGTAGGTTACGGTTGTAGCACTGGAATAATTTTTTGATTAATTGGGAGGATTCGGAATAATGCTAATAGAAATAGAAAGGGGGTTAGCCGGAGGAGACTCTTCCTCGAGGGTGAGAGCGAAACATCGAAGTGAAAGGCACAATGTACTCGAGTACTGTCAGGTAGTATTACTGTTCTCGAGTACGGTATGATACAAGTACTGTATTTGGGGCGGAAAAAAGTATTTGAGTGTGCATTATAGAATTTTGAAAATCTTGGCTGTGGAGAGTGGTGGTTGCAACACGGAAAAATTGCAAAACCTTTATCTGGTCAGCAGATCCGGTGATTCTCACTTAAAGTATATTTTTGGCAAAGGGCCTTCTTCAGCCTTCAACTAACAAAAGCTCGTGTAGGAGGAAGGATTTGATACGGCACCTTATCAGTGAATCCGGTGATTGTGACACAAATATGAGACAATCCATCCAAGACGATGTGCATAGGGCTCCGAGCTGAGCGCTGGCTATTACCGACAGGGCAATTGTGGGTGGAAATTTTAAGAGGTTGTATTGATGCTACTCTTAAGTCTTCTGAGCGGGACCCTCCTACTAATACCCGTGAGGGTCCAGCGCCCTCTTATGATAAGGGCGGACCGCCGTCACCCCGGCGAGCACTCTTCCTCAATGGGAGCCAAGGATGCTACATGAAAGCTCTGTGCTTCCCAGACAAAGCCACCGTCCACCAGCTCATGCGCGGCACCTCCACCTCAAGAGACAAAAACATTCCTATCCTAACCTCCGCCGCAAGGATCTAACCTAGGCGCACACCTTGCCCACTGCCTCATCGACGACTCCCGGCGTAGGCGCGTAGGCGCGCCAATGGGGTATGCGCCTCACGGCCCCACTGCATTAAGCCCTCAGGCTCGGCTACAGCGAGGTGATCAAGTTGTTACTGTTCGGCTTCAGCGTGAATCGGCAATTGGGCGGCACCGAATATGGCACCGGCGTGTGGATGTGGTGCGCACGCTACGCGCGCATTCGGATTCAACGTCATATATTTACCCTAGCTGTACTAGTACTTTCCCGGCGTCTGCCATTCGGAGATCCCGGAGGGTATCATAGTAACACTTGTTTGGCCCGTGTCTGCGAGATATAGGGTTGCGAAATGGATGAAGAGCTGGCTCAAAGTCAGAAAGTAGGTGGGTTGAATTCTACTTTTCTTGCTTCTAACCATGCCTATGCAGGACGATTTCGGGGAGCGCATCATATCCAATTTACTTTAATCCAAGTAGCACTACAGTGCCGAATGGGCCAATTCCTAACTCCTCCTCCGACTTGCTTTACCAGTATCAAGGCTAATAATAGCTAGCGAGAAGACATCATGCCGTCAAGCTGTCAGAGCATGCAAAACACATACCCCTCCATAAATAAGGCAAATGTTTCCCATAAACTTTATGCCTTGTATCATATGCTGCCTTGAAGTAACATCATGAATCTGCGAACCTGGGCAAACATCGGACGCTCCCAAAGGATACACAGTCGCCCGGGCTGCTACAAGATACTGTATCTGCAATCAAGCACACCTCAATATTCCCACCTTTACTCACATTCTTAAATCGCTACAGAACAGCCTCAATAGATATTACACAACAACCCATACTCGAGTACTTCCACAATTGAATAAGTAATTAAATTCTGAAAAAGGTAAACATGAAGCATGCAACAGGCATAGACACCAATAACATTACCCTTTTTTTCCAAGTGACGGGCGTCTCCACCCCCTATGGCACACTGTCTACTACCATAGTGTTTTTTCAAGAGACGCTTGAGCTCTGGGGATTAACCCGCAGTAACCTCCTCTTATTAGGATAAAAATTTGGCCTAGCAGCTATTTTGATTGCCCGGTCACGTAAAGAAAAAATTCAGGAAATTTTACAATACTAGTCAGTTAGTTCGCATATCAAAGCTTATGTATAGTACAACATAAACTCCTATCCTTCAAAGCAAAGATCACAAGAAGAAATTGTGACTGGACTCTATGAGACCTCCCGTCCTTAGTAAGCACTCTAACATGTTCAGGCAATGCTGACTAGATATGATATTTGTTTTTAGTATAATGCTTGCTTTCCATACATAACATAGATACCTGTACTGGCAATTCATAATTCTCTTCCTGTAAAGTTTTATAAGTTTTTCCCTTGATTATAAGAGTTGTAGAGTGAATGCTTATTAGTATTGAGGTGGTCAACATCTGGTTCCTCGGTGAGTTAGGACATTATAATAATAGATAGCGTGCTCTGAAGTCTGAAAACATCTATCACTAAGAAAAGGGGAAATGTCATCAGTGCTTATTTAGGCTTCGTATTAAAACAAGAAAAAACTCTTACACCTTAACTTACACTTCTTGCAGAATTAAATTTTCTCAATTGTGGTGATAGGGCTGTTATGTGATACCTGCTGAGGCTGTGCTGTTGCCATCCGCACAGGTATCGTGGAATCATCGCCTGTCACTCCGACCACAATATAGGATCAAGCTCTAGTTCTTATCTGTGAGCCGAGCTCGATGCTATAGAGCAAAGCCGTAAAATTCTAACGACATCTCAGGGCTGACAATTTGTAGAGTCGTCGTGTGATATGCAAGCAGTTCTATAGATCGAATTCAACTGATTCCTATAGCCGTGATGGCGTGGTTAGGCTGAAGAACATACACCCTAATAGTATTGAACGTGACGTAAGTGCTACGTCGACTTCTTAGCCCTCCGGAATTGCCTAATATACCATAATATAGTCGCTACTATGTTTTGAGATCCGACCCGGCAAGGAGTAGCAACCAACAAAGTGGGCCTTCGTGGCCGACTTATTATATCACCAACTTTAAGTAAGGTAACGCAACCCACAGTCTAGCATCGCGAAATCACCTAACAAACACCCAATCTTGCTGCGCGCTGTTGAGTACGGTACGGCATACAGGCAGTAAGTACTAGTTCCGACGCCCTTGAGTTTTATTCTTGGTTGGCTTCGTATGTGTATTATATGTTTGTCAACGGGGGTTCTTTCTTGGTGACCTATAGAAGCCATTCATGTAGTTTTTTTCAGGGCTCAGGGCTCCCTCTCTCGTTTCTCGCCCACGGATGGGAATGCTGGTGGGGTTAGAGCGTGTTGGAAATTGCAGTTCAATGACCGCACTTGGTGCGGGATGTGCCTGCTCTCTCAGGCCGCAGTGGCCGCGGCGGTATACGTACGCACTGGTCACAGGACGCGTAACCCTATGTTTTTGTTCTCACCCCCTTGTTTTCACCTTTGTTCCTGCTTCTCTCACGGCCCACCTTTGCTTCTGTACGCGAACTTTCCTCAAGTCTTTCCTTTCATCTTTAACACAATCAATCAACGATTTTCATCTCCACCCAAGCGGTTTCACTCCACTGCGTAGAATCCCAGCCGTAAATCATTTCCTCCACAACCACTATTTACAACAGAGCGTGCTGGTGATAAGATCGAGTGATATTGTGTGATGAGAAGAGCTGGGTCGCTGGCGCGTAACGAGTTCAGTACGAATAGTGGGATGCGTGGTAGGATACTGTGGTAGGGTTGAAAGGGCGGTGGTGATTGGGGGGTTGATGGTGTACGGAGGGGGCGTATTGATCACAAGTGGGCGGATTCTTCGCGTAGGGGATGGGAGAGTATGACCCAAAATATTATATTTACCGATTAGCTTCCAATTCACAAATCATAACACTAGCTAACGCGATATAGGAAAAACCTTAAATAGCAAGAAAAGAACAGATAGAGTCATTATCATGTCATAACACATTTCTAACCCCCGCCATCCAAACGCCCACAAGCAAATTGATTCAAATAGAATGCACAAGCAACACCCCCCCCCCCCCGGTCCAAACATATACAAAGAGGGCGCTGAGCGCCCTACCGCTCCACAACCTTCCAGTCAACCTTCGCCCCCTTCCCCTTCAACATCTTGACAATATCAACATGCTCGTAATAATCGGCCCAGTATAGCGCCGTCTGCCCCCCAAACCCTTTAAGGTGCACGTCGGCGCCCCCCTTCAACAACTCCTTTACGATCCCGGTGTAGCCCATGTACGCCGCGAATTGCAGCGGCGTCTCGCGGTTGAAGTCAGGGACATTGATGATGTCCCTCTGCATCTTTAGCACCCGCCGGAGGCTCGTGATGTCATTGTACTGCACGGCCTTGTGGAGTATCGTTGCACCGTCCCTATTCTGCACGCCGAGGATGGTGGAGTCGGCCTTGTCGAGCAGCAGCGGGATTACCTTGCCGCAGTGTGGACCGTCATAGACGCGGTGCAGGGGCGTTTCGCCGAATATGTTCTGCGCGGATAATGAAGCGCCGTAGGAGAGGAGGAGAGAGATTGACGGTAGGAGGGAAGCGTGCGGGGTTGGTGGGTCGATGCTGACTAGGTCATGGAGCGGGGTGTTTCCAAAGGAGTTCTTTGTTTCTAGACTGGCGCCGCGCTCTACGAGCAATTTTATCATCGTTGGCGAGGGCTCCTTCGAGCAGATCGCGGCTTGTAGCGGGGTTAGCTTGTTTTCGGACTTTTTGTTTGGCCCGCTGCGCACGTTGACGTCCGCACCCATGTCCAAGAGGAGGCGGGCAAGATGTTCATGGCCCTCATGGGCTGCCCAGTAAAGTGGTGCTAGACCATCTTTGTCTAGCAATGCTAGTTTGTGGAGGAGGGGGGTCAGTAGGATTGAGAGGGCGCGGTTGCAGCGAAGGAGGCTGTTTAGGTCACCGAGACCTAGGTTTGAGGCTATGAGGATCAGGAGTTCGTTCGGGAGTTTGAGTAATTGCATTGTTGAGGATCAGGTTTGGGTGCTCTAGAAGCACTTGGGAAGGAGAGTCGAGAGGGGTTGAGAAGTATATTGACGAATGAAGAACTGGGGTTGAACGAGGCTGAATTACCGGGGTACCGACCAGTTGTCGCAGTGTTGCAAAGAAGGCCTTCGATAATCGAACCCGGGGGATTAGAAGGGGGGGGTTTATTTCGGGGCTTCTGAAAATGGGGATTGAAGGGGGGGTTCTTTATTACAACATTTTCGCTACATCTTGTGACGTGTCACATTCAGTAGTTGAGCCAATCCAGCCCCTTGAAGTCATTCTCGCGATAGCTTCAAGTCTTTAATTTCAGAGATCTTTCCTCTGACTTTAATCTTTGTTTAAGAGATCATTTTATCTCTTTCATCCAATTTTCGAGAACCCTCATCACTCCCTATTCTTCCTCTTTCCGGTCCATATGGTTAAGCGGGGTTCCTCAACTTTTTCCGCCACCTCTGTTGCTAAGGGGTCGGTAGTTTTGTCACGCACGGTCGAGAAGAACTTTGCCCTCGAGGCGGAGGTTTCACGGTTGCGACATCACGTTTCGGTTCTCTCTCGAAGGTTACATCAAGTAACATTAGAGAGGGACGGTTTAGTGGACATGGTTGTTCCGACCATGAAGTTTGACGAGGAGGCGTGGGGAAGAAGGCCACGGGTAGATGAGGAGGTGGCTGAAGAGGAGGAGGAAAACGAGGCTGCACTAAGTGTGGCTAGAGAGGAGAAGGAAGAGGAGGCTGCACTGAGTATGGCCGGAGAGGAGGAGGAAGAGGAGGCTGCACTGAGTGTGGCTGAAATTTGATGGAGGAAAGCCACAGAGTGGCTGAGGTGAGGGAGGCTGAGGAGACCGTAGCAAATGAGGCTAATGAGCAGGAAGAAAATACCGGGATGGAGGACGAAGAGTTTGTGCCAGAAATGGCAGAGGGTTGTAACCGGTTCGTAATAGACCTGGTAGAGGAGGTGGATTCAGTTCCGAATCCGTTAATACCATTATGTGTTTGTGGTTTGGTGAGGTTAAGAGAGGGGGAGTTGGAAAAAGAAGGGGCTTGGCCTGCTTTGGGGAACCCCGGTTTAAAAGAAATTGATAAGAGGGAAGGAGGGATGAGAGGTTTGGGATCCTCGGGTGACAAGGACATCATTATAGGCGGGATGATAGTGGCCGGCGGTGCCTCACAGAAGGCAAAGAATGCGGCAAGGCGAGGGAAGAGGAAAAGCCGCTGGAGTAAAGCTTCCAGTTGGAATGGGGGTTGGTAAATTGATTTTGTTTGAGCATGCGTAACCAGTCTGCTAGATTATGGACTTGGAATGTCGGCGGGCATCTTGTACATGGTAGTGTTTGGAGATGTTAGGGAGGTGGATTTCTTTTGTTGTACCCTAGTTGGGTGGTTTATTTTGGAGATCGCTGTAATGTTAGTCGGATGCTCGGGGTTTTCCTATGCGTTGCGCGGGTGGTACTTTCCATATGTACTACGGACTAGGCAGGAAGGGCTGGCGTACCTCGGAGATATGTACTGCCGTAGGATAGATAGCCAGGATTGGAATGCTTCCTGTACTTAGTTACAAATATATTATATTAAGGGGTTCTTTAATGCCTTAGTAAGCAAAAATAGCAGGCTCTTATGGGAATTTCTACATTCAACTCAGCTGTGTGAATACTGCATTTATTGCTCAGAAGCAGGGGAAGTGGAGTGCCGGTGCTAGCTTATATGCTTCTTCTGCTATATTTTACTTCCTTTCCTATTATACGATTTCATTTGTTTCTTTGCTTTCCAACTGCCTTCAAATATCATTGTTTACTGTTTTGTGAGAAGGGGTTCTATCTTATAACCGCCCGGTTCGAAAAAGCACCTTCCTAGTCCTTCGATCATTCTTGATCGAACCCCCCTCTTCGTTGCAACATTGGGTTATCGTGACTAGAAATCGGGGAAAAGGGGTGAGCGTGACACCAAATGATTGATTTTTGCCAAGCTTAGTTTTGAGTGACTGATGGAAGCCCCGTCACTTGTAACGCTCGTTAACCCCTCCCGGGATAGACATATAGACTAACAAAAGGTCTCTCCCTCGCCCTTATCCTTTAGCAATTTCTCTTTCACTCTCATCCTTTTGTCTTGCTCGTGGTCGATGGTTCCTCTGTGTACACTCGTGTAACAAAAGTCTTGGCACCCCGGGAAAATTTCATTGTGAAAATCGCTTCACTCGACTTAAATGATATTGAGAATGTATGGAGGATGTGGAAGGGGAGACTTATCAAGCGGTTTTCTAGGACAGAGATTCCTGGGGGAACTTGGGGCTCGTGTGGAAGCTTGAGAATGATAGGGATTTTGGGTAGGACATATACAGAGGCTGAACTGTGGACCGCCTGTGTGGAGGAATGGAATGCTATTGAGCAAGACAAGATTGATGGGTTAATTAGAACAATGCCCAGGCACATTCAGAGTGTTATCCAGGCTGAAGGAGGGCAATTGAAGTGGTAAACCAAGAGGTATTCTTCTCCGATCACTCTGTCGGGGGTGCCAGGACTTTTGTTACACGAGTGTACACTAGGGCACTCTTGGAATCCTTGGGATCACAGTTTCTCACTCGTATGATAGACTGATCGTCTTGCTCTCAAAACCACGTGACTTGGCGCCAATCAAGTGAATTACGGGTATCCTGCTGGGATCTTCCGCCAAGACAGCATCAGAGCCTCCGGTTAGAATCCCGCAGGGAAGAAAACAGTACCGTGAGAGTGTAAAGTGCCGGACGAAACCACGACTGACTTCAACAACTCTGCTTCATTCGTCTGTCAACTTCCACAAACGATCAAAAAACAAACCAAAACAAACCATACTCTACCAAAAATGGGCTACTCAACAGCTGACAAACTTTACCTAGCGTTCTTCGCCATGTTCATCCCCGTAATGGTCTTCGTGGATCTCGTTCCTATCTGGCCACGCGCCATTGTCCCAGCACCCCTGCTGGTCCTTCATGAATTCTACCTGGACAACTTCAACGACCAGCTAGCCATCAAGTTCCCCACGTGGTTTAGCGTGTTCCTCTTCTTTGAGGCGTGCTATAACTTGCCGGCGGCGATCTGGATTTTCCTTGGGATTCGTCGTGGTATGTTCCCCTTTACCCAACAATAGGAGGTGAAAAGGGGGAAGAGTTACTAATGAATTGCGTTGCATTGGATTGTAGGGGGCTCGAGCTCTTGGGTTCATATGTGCATGTTCGGCACGCTATGCACGCTCAGCACTGTTGTTTGCATTGCGGAGATACGACAGGATCCCGACATGACGGCTTTGGAGCAGAAGATGCTGATGTTATGTTATGTACCCTTTGCTATTATCTGTGAGTGCCTTTCGGGTTCTATGGCTGGGGTTAGGGCAGCAGTGGCTAATTCTGGTTTGCTTGGTCCAGTCCCGATTATGGCAGTTCATAATATGATAAGGATACAGGCTAGACTTGCTCTTGTGGATGGGGCTGCGATTGGGAAGAAGGGTAATTAGATAGAGATTGTTATGAACAGCCGGAGGTTAGCTGTGTTGTCATGAAGCGGACTGGATTTATAGTACAAGTATGGTAAAATTTGGAGGCGTTGAAGGCGTACCTTGAGAGGGGGGCAAAAGCTTGGCCACATCGCTGACAGCTGTGGTATCATATCCGGAATCTGTTGTGAGAATGGTAAAGCTAACTAATTTGAATTTAACTCCGAACTTTTCAGGGCTCTCATTGTTCACAAATTTCATGAAATTTGACCTCTACAAGTATATCGTACAACAACCACTAACTGCTGAGTTTATTAAGCCAACCCTGAACCGTTACCGCCGTGCATGAAAAATAATAATAGTAGCAGTCCCATTCAAAGGGCCGTAGAAGTCGTGACAATAGAACAGAAGTTTCGATGGTTTGTGAATTAACACCTGTAACAAGTTAGCTATCTGAATTCTTGGGAGGGGAGGGCTTCGAAAGACACATTCTATAATCGCAACTGCCAGCACTTGCGCGAGAAGAATCCTCACTCTGTAACTGATAGTCAATTTTGATATCAAGATCCCTCCTGTTCTTTTCTGTGGGCTTTGAGCTGATCCTGCCAGTGATGACTTCACCCCTATTAACTCTCAGAACTTCGTGAAGGTAGAAGACTGTTTGTTTCCAGTGGGTGTATTTCGCATGGGGTCCTGTGGAAAATTTGATCGGCTTGTGGCACGCCGAAAACTCGATATCAAACCAGGCGATGAATGCATGCGCAAAGTCGTTCCGATTGAAATGGAGCTCGAAAGGGACATTAAATGCGAGCTCGGGTGCCGTGACAGTGTACAAGTCAATCGAGAAGACTTGGCCGGGGTCTGTAACTACAGCTTTTATCTCTACGGTGTCGACTAGAGGCTCTGCGAGGGCGGTTCTCTGTAGGGGTGTAAAGTCAAATCCGTAGACGTTGTTCCAATCTGATGCCGACAATTAGTCACATAATAATGGGATGGCTGGGCAAAGCTCACAGCCAATCTTCTCCTCTTTATAGTCTCCGTCTTCAATAGCAGCCATATAGATATGAGCTTTATCTGGGAACATCAACCCTCCGGGAGCAAGATATTTGTCTCTAGCAAGCAAAACTGTGTCCAACATGCTTTCGTACAGTAGGAAGTAACCCATCCACTCAGATATGATGATATCGACTTTTTCAACAGGAAGCACAACTTCCTCCATTTTTCCTTGGAGAAGAGTAATCTTGTCGCTCATTCCGTTGATATTAACAATTTCACTTGCTTTCTCAATGATGGTAGACATATCAACGCCGATGACATGTTTGGCACCAGCCTTAACAGCGAACCTACGTCCAAATGGCCCATATTAATACTATTTCTTCGATGGAAGGCGAGTAAACAAAGGACAGTGTGCAAGCATGACTCAGAGGTGAATCCTCAACAGTATATTTATGACAGGGATAACTGTATATGAAAGTTTCTCATCCTTGTGAGAGGTGATGGGGTCGGGAGATTTTTCTCATGCTAGAGCAGAGAGGGAGCAAAAGTGTCGGGCCTTACATGCTAAGAATGGATGTTCCGCATCCAACATCCAGAACAACCTTGTCCTTGAACAGGTGCGCATTCTGATAAATGGCGTTCTTGTAGGCATTGGTTCTCACTTCATCTTTCTGGCGGAAGATACGATATGAGCTAATTTTTCCAGAGGTAAAAGGCGGGGCAAACGGGGGGTTATCACGAACCAGCATCTCCTCGTGAATGCCTGGTTGTAGAGACAATTCGCGTCAGTTTCCGTGTTTAAAACTGGTATTATTTGCGCCTCTTGCTCGGGTGAATATTTGTAAACTAACCATGATGATTGTAGCTGTCCAGGTCAGATATTAACAAAATAATTCACAACGGGAATTCTATATGATACGAAAGTCAAAGGTGAATTATCATTTTTTACCTCTGGAAGTAATGCTCTTCAGCTTGTTCAAGACGCTTTTCCGCCATTTTTGCCGTTGTGAAAGGGCGGTGTAAGAGAAGATGGGACAATCGCGGAAGCCTCAGCCGCAGGGAGAACCTGAAAGCGATAATGAAGGCGAGTGGGATGAGGAAGGGAAGGAAGTGAAGAAATAAGAGAAGGATGCAGAAAAGAAAAGAGAAGAGAGAGAGGAGGGAAGATTGATGTTTGTAGTGGGGAGGGGTAGCGGGACGTTGTAAAACGAACTAGTAGGGGGGATTTTTTTTCTTCCTCGCTCTCCCTCCCCTGCAAGCCCTGAGTGCCAAGGACTTAGTCCCTTGAACCTCCATCCTCAGGCACTGTCCGAAACCAAGACACCCTATTTTTCTCCAGCACCTTTTCTTTCCCAATCATCCTACAATATAGTATTAAAGGCCAGAATCTGTTACCACTATCGGATAATTTTCAAAATGGAAGCCGAAATGATTGATATACCCCATCAACCCAAGAAATTGCAAAAGTCCTCTCAGTCCATACAACGGATAGCGATAAAAAGTCCGGAATACAGCTATTTCCATCTCAAGATGTTTGATATCCCTCTCCTCGCCACCTAGCCACTTTGCTCTCAGGACTAACTAGAGATCTAGGATTTTCGACCCTCCGCTTGACACAACTGGTCTGGTCGATGCAATTACCTGGCGTACGATCCTTACGAATAGCTTGATGCAATACTTAGGCGTGGTTGGATCCGCTATTCGCATTGATATATTGCACATTCAAGGCGAGGAGGCTGTATTGAGACTTCCCACTGCTGATATGGTCAAGTTTGGCGCGGCTGTGAGTGGTTTTGTTGGTACAAGTGAGGGGAGAAACATTGGGTTCAGGACTTTGGGAAGTTCTGCATTCTTAATGGGATTGATAGGGAGGGCTAGGGAGGAGGATATATGGGACGGGTTCGGTGATTGAAGTCGTTTTCGGCGTGCCATAAGTGATTTCCCCTCAACATATCAATCGTTGACCAAATAAGAACATCGTGGACTGACGATATAGGCGAAAATAAGAAAAAATAAGATGGCACGAGGAATACACAGAACACCGCTAGCATGAACAAAAAGAACGGCATAATTTTCATCCCATTCCAACCAACTCCAGATCCCCTGAAAAACGTATAATCAACCTTGTCCGCTGTTGCTAGCTTTCGCCCTTAATCCATCAACGATGTCCTTGGCAATGGCATCGGTGTGCTTGGGCACAGATTCTTCAATAACATTCGCAGCGCACAATTCTTGGCCGAAAATGGACTCGGCCATCTCTCCACCTCGAACTGCAAGCACTGATAAAAGTGTATCGCTCAACTGTTTCTCTTGGGTTAGTTTATTATTATACTACTTGAAGGTGTGACTATTGAGGCTTACCCCATGTGTGCTCTCACAGCAACCTTGCAACCACACACCTGAATTGCCCGCGACCGCACCTTCCTTGAATTGGACACGATAGTCTCTGCCTACTTGACAGCTCTTTCCCTCTAGCAATCCTCTTGCAGGTTTCAAGAGGGTCTCGTGAACATTTCTAACATATCCCGTCGCGATAATTATCGCATCAAATCCTGCTGTAGTCTCGACCACACCTGTCCTAGTATTCTTTAACTGGAGATGGATTTCACCAAACTTGTTTTCTTCTACTCCAGTAACTTCCCGCAAGGGTATAATGCGGTGTTGCCATTCGGCCTCGCTCGGATTCTGCAATCTTTGGTGGTAGAGCGTCTCATACAGACGTTCAATAAGCTCGAGGCGGACGACACCGTAGTTTGTGGCACGATCTTCAACTATGGATTCTTTACGAATCTCTGTTGGCATCGAGTATACCGAATCGACACAAGATGGATCAAAAATTTCGTTAACACTGGAGGACCGGGGGGGTCAGTCCAAATCCAGTAAGCGGGGGTGGGGGCAGGTCTCACAAAGGACTATCATCACTTGGCCTTAGTGCTGATCCCTTGATAATCAGGCTGGTCTTGGAATTGGGGTATCTGGAGTGCATGTCGTTAAAGATTTCAGCGGCGCTTTGGCCGCCGCCCACGATAGCAATCTTGTACGCTTTATTCTTGTCATTCAAAAGTTTTGGAACAGTGGACGAGTATCCAGACGAGTGGACGACGCGTGGGCTCAGGGGGTTTTGTGGAAATGCTTTGGGAATATTGGGCTCCCCTCCTACGGCAATTACCACATGTCGCGCAGTCAACCTCTTCTCTTGGCCCTTTTTGACATCTCTCGACCTTACCGCCCAGTTTTGGATAGGTTTCTCGCCAATGGGTGCGACAGAAACAGCATCTTGTCCGTACCTTACACAACCCTCGAAGTGCGAAGCGCACCAGGCCATGTAATCGTTGTACTCCTCCCTTAGAGGCAGGAAGGTACCAAGATTGGTGAAGGTTACTAGTCTGTTTTTCTCGTGAAGGTAATTCAGGAAAGTGAATTCTGATCGAGGATTCCTCAAGGTTGCAAGGTCCTTGATGAAGGAAATCTGCATTCGGGAGCCAGGAAGAATCATTCCTGCATGCCATGCGAATTCCTGTTGGCGCTCAAGGAACAGCACTCTAGCCTGGGTTTTTTGGTCATGAAGGGCTATGGCTATGGCTAGGGAGGCTGGACCGAAGCCAATGCATACCAAGTCGTAGGGCTCTTGGCCGGGGCTGTCCATGTTTGAGGAAGATGTGGAGTTTCCGTTGTGGTGTGTCGAATGGCCGTTCTTGCAGCCGCCGTTGAGACTATTTGAAGTAGAGTGACTGTTGGAAATACTATCGGTGAAAGGAGTACTCCTGTTAATATAACCTCCATTACCATTACTATGGACCCCGTTCACATGATGCTCGCTTCCGTACCCGTTCATGATGTCCGCCATGATAGTATTGCGTTTATCGGAAGGCAAAAGAAAAGAGGAGAATAATGAATTCAGTGTGAATCCGGTCGGTGAGAGAAGGAACCTACTGCCAATCTAATGCTTCAGTCAGCTTAACGTTCTTCCTTGCAAACACATCTAACCAATCAGGGTGAAGGCGTTTCCAATGACCCATCATCATCACCTTCAAACCAACTTTTATTTTATTTTTCCTTGCCTCGTGTTTGCTAGGAAAAAGAAGAATGGGGCGTGGGAAGTGCGGGATCATGTATTCCATTATTATTTACCTTTTCGGGCCTTCTGGGCTTCTGTGGGGTCTTGGGGAGAAATGGAAGAATACAATTTGGCAAAAAAAGAAAGGGGCGTCTCTATTGTGAGTTGGTCGTGATTGTGATTGTGATGTAACGATCTGTTTTTGTGATGACGATTATGATGGCATCGATGTTGCCGACGCAGCGAACGAAATACTAAAAATTTCCTTTCAGGTGGCGGTTTGTAATGCAGTACTGGTTTGTTAAGGTAGAACTAGTTGGTATGGTACCGGTAGCCCTTCTTCCCACACGCAATTATAAACACATCTTAGCCATCTCATCGCTTTTTTGTTTTTTGTTTTTTAGAAGTAGTGGCAATTCGAAAATGTCTATTACCGCTTGAATACGGTAGGTGATTTTGTATGCCGTACAGTACTCGAGTACTGTATAATGGAATATACCGCAGTATCAACAATCTCGGAGGAAATGAAGGCAGGAAGGGAAGCGGGAAAGAAGGAAGGGGGGGAAAGGTGTCGACCTTTTGCTTTTAATGGCCTAGAATGCTAAAGATCTAATGGATGATTAAAAAAGAAAAATGATGATAATTAGATTATCGTAATCAGATCGCGAGATTGCGGTCAACCTCGCCCAAGCACCCGGGGAGGGAGAGGTGCCGCGCAACAGACGCCCCACTCGAAGTGGGGAGGTGCAAGTACCGGTACCGTAAGACAAGGATCAGATAAAGTGGGATTGTCAATGAGTGTGTGTGGGTCAAGGATAGCAAATAGACTGGGTCATTTGTTGTGACCAAGGAAGCGGTGGGGGATTGATCGGCTGGGATAGGATTGTGGATTGATAGGCTATGGTATTGGTCGCTGAGCCGCGGCTTGGGTGGCTGGGCACCTGGGGCGGGGTATCGTGTGAACGGTCGGGCGGGGTGGGGGGACTAGCTAGGGGGGATCTGATAAAAATTGTTCGGATCGAGAGCGCCGGGAGTTCTTTCTTTTTCAGGCATAGCCAGCTAGGCAGGCATGATATGGGTACTTGTGTCTTGCCAAAAGACGCTTTAGAGTAGTGGACAGTAATAGGGCAAAAATATTCGTCCGATGCCCTTTTTACACCAAAAGTGCCCATCTTCACCACCCCCTCCTGTTTCCGCTTGTGACAGGTCATTTTTGGGTGATTTGGCCAATCCTTTTCCTTGATTCTATTTCACGATAGCTTCAAGTCTTTAATTTCAAGGGATCTTCTCTTGACTTTAATTTGTTTTCACGAGATCATTTCATCTCGTGTATCTACATTTCCAGGCTCCTCTTTCCTGCCAGATCTTCCTTTTTCGGTTGAAATGGTCCGTCGAGGTTCCTCTTCTTTTTCCGCCACCTCGGTTGCAAAGACTGGGGTGGTCCTTTCCCGGACGGTTGCGAAGACCCTCTCCCTGGAGGATGAGGTTTCTCGCCTCCGACACCATGTTTCGGTGATCTCCCGCCGCTTGCACCTCTGCGAGAAAGAGAGAGACGCTTTGCGCGAGGCCGCCCTTGTTGGCTCTCGCCCCGACTCCCCCTTTGTGGGGACTGACGATGATGTGTTGCCGCCTCCCGAGTTTGAGGGGGTGGCTGGTGGTGTGGCTGTGGTGCGCCTCCCCTCTCCTGGGGTTGAGGCTGTTCGATCTGTGGCGTCCTCTGTGGCGTCGAGCGGTTCCGGTCACCTGATTTCGGAGGTGCCGGCGCGTGGGGTGAGGAGGAAGGGCAGGCATTCGAGCCTAGCTCTTGGGTCATCACCGCCCCCGAGTGGGCAGGTGGTTGGGGAGGTGGATTCGGACGAGGACTTCGTGATGGAGTCCGCGGCGCCTTCTCCGGTGGAGGTGCGGAGGGCCGGTGCGGTTGCCCGAAAGCGATTACGGACGTCTCGGAGGCTGGAGACGTTGGCGGAGGGGCGGAGGGAGGCTGAGGTGGAGAGGATAGTGGCGCGCGACGGGTTGAGTACCCCGGCGCCGGAGTTGGTGATGGTGTTGGCGGAGGGGAAGAGTTCCCGATACGTCAGCTGGGGTGTGCGCAGAGTCCCCGACGTGGAAATGATTGGCGGACGCCCGGTCGCGGCTCCCCACTTGTGCCCGGTGGGGCGGAATGCCCACGGAGCGGTGCTGGTGTGGTGTCCCTGCGGGGGTGTGGTGTCTCGTCGGGAGGTATCGCGGCATGCTGGTGGACGGCTCGGGAGGACGGGGGGTGCCCATGTTTTGAGGCTGGACCCCTGTTGGCGGCATGGGATGAGGACCTGAGGTGTCAGGTCTTCGGGTGTTTGCATGGTGGTGTGCCCTTTCCAGGGCTGGTGGGGGCGGTGGAGCGTCGGGCCCAGGAGTTCTTTTTGTAACCATGGGTCGTTGGTATTTTAGGTATTTTCCTTTGTTGGTTTGCATGACCGGTCTGCCGGAGTGGGGCCTCATGTTGGCTAGCATGTTGTTCGCGTTGTGCTTGGTGGCGGTTTGGGTGGTGGGTTTTTCTTTTGTTTGGGGGTCAGGCAGCAGAGAGGCTGTACAATTGGTTGTTATTGCCCTTGCATGTAGCTAGAACCCTCAGTCGCGTGGTGGGGGGGACTCCCCTGGGGCTGCCTTTGCCTTCCCGAGCCCGGCATACTTGGATAGGTCCCTGCCTTGTGTGGTGTTGACGGAGTGGTGCGGTTTCCGCTATGGGTTCTACGGTTGGCTGCATACCAGAGTGGCTGTGGCATGGCTTGGGATTTGTTTCTGGTTGGCTTGCCCGGTGGACTGTAATGCCTCAGGTGCCGATGCCTGGATTGGCAGTGTAACCTTTTACGTAGTAATAAAAGATAATTGAATCTCATTGCGCAATGTCTATGAGAATCAGCGAAAATTTGTCCTTGCATTAGCAAACCTGTAGATAACATGAAGAAAGTTACAGAATCATTAAATATTACTAAGTGAGGGAGAAGAGATCATTTAAGTAGCTGGTATCATATAAGTTGCCATGTACTTTTTTGTATGGAGCCCCATATAAAAATTTAAGTCACTTTTTAAACTAGTTGACACAATCATGAACACTGAAGACTGCTTTGATTCCTTACACTTGCACTTGTGGAGGGTTGAATAGATAGTCATTCCCTAGCTGATAGAAATATTTCAAGTGTTTTTATATAAGCAGTGTTGAGAATTGTTTGTTTAAAAATGTCCATTTTTGGTGTAAAAAGGGGATCGGACGAATCTTATTGCACCCGTACTTCTTTATATGAAGGTTTTGCCTATCATACCAATCAGTGTCATAATCTTGCGCTAATCAATCCATCAGACAAGATTTCCTAATCAATCTTATCCGATGGATGACAGGTCGTCCTGTTTGAAACCTCGGTTTTTAGCCTGGATGCGGGGCTTGGATGAGCTCGTCACAGTGACAAATTTAATCGGTGTCCGGAAAAGATGTGACGCGACAGCCCTTGGGTCTTCCTGATCCGACAACCAGCTCCGTAAAGTAGTCTACAAGTATCCTTCTGAAAAATCCCACCTTTTTCTCTAACCATGCCAAGGTTCCTTGGCACGGTTACTCTCTACAAACGGCAAACATCTCCAAATTTACTAGCTGTACTTTATGAAGGGAATTGGTGCGGGGGAATTTCTTCAGGTTTTTTTTGGGAAAAAAGAAAACTTTCCCCTCTTTGACATGAATTGGAGAAGACAGTTTATCTGATGAAGCTATAATGGGATAGCAGTAGTACGTGAGGCTAGGGCGCCTGTGATCAGATAACGGAGGAAGGAATGGTGTGGCTAACTTGGTGCTGCATGCACATCAACCCTTCTCGCCTTTGGCCCCGGAAAGACTCGTAGACACTCCCCTTTCCGGTATCCGCTTTGCAGCACAATGCTCTGGAGTGCTCCACCATTCGCACAATCTTTTACGTACTCAATTACGGTACTGGTACGACGCAGATATTGTTCTTTAACATCGTGGCGATATGGGCTAATTTCTTGTCTCTCCCCACAATCTGCTCTTGCTCTCACTTTCTTCTTTACTCAATTCTGGCTGCGTGAAGTGAGGAAGAGGTGTGACAGCCGTGGGTTCTATTAATCTTGCCTTAATGTCCTCAAACTCCATTAGAGATGACCGCATCCGCCGCCTATCGGGGCTCAAGGAGGCTTAAAGAAAGAGAGGAGCTTAACCCACCTATGCCCATAGAATATCTACTCGATACGGCCATACCTTGAACACCTTGGTGAAATACTTCAAACTTTTGTTTTCTCTGCTAGTTCCCCTTGACAGAAAGCTCCTCTGCGCCTACTGAAATCACGTTTTCCTCCGAAAGAACGTCACACGGTCGTTGACCGAAATCAACAAACCAAACATATCTGCTGTGAAGTTGCTGACGGCGATATACATTCGGCGGAGTTTCTCTGTTTGCTTTTTTACGCCTCAATAAATACTCCCCCAGGCTGCTTGGTATTCGCACCCTTCTTTTTGTGGCCACCACTGTCAGTGCTTTGGTTCGGACTTTCAAGTACAAACAATTTGTCGTCTTTCTTCTTTGGACAACCTTTTTTTGGGGGGGGCACTCTTTATTTTACCAATTCCAGCCTTTTCCATAGTGTCGCCAGTCCGAGGTCGTTGTAGAGTCTTGCAGTTGCTGAAACTGGCCAATGCGATGTCAGGTGATTCTGCTGACCACCAAATGCATAGTTACACCGCTTTCCCGAACCTCTGCGTTGCTGTAACATCAACCCCTTATCCTGAGCTGCCTACGCATGACTTGGTAGAGCTTCGAATTCCTAGCGATGTTTCGAAGAAATCGATCCTTGTCTCATGGTCGCAGATATTGAGGGGCTACGTACCGGGGGATAATGTGGTGTTTCGGGTTGGAAATGAAGTTGTTCATGTTGATTTTCTGACTGGCAGTGTGGAATGCATTCCCGAGAAAAACATCCGAGTTGGAGAAGAGGAAAGTAGTTTACAGAGGTGCACTGGCATTTATTTCCAAACTGTATGTCTCCCAGCATCATCTACATTATCGGGATGAACTCAAGTATGATGTTTCACCCCTCTGACCAATGTATTCACAATAGGTTGAAGCCGCACAATTGCCTAATGTGTATTTGGTAGTAAACTTCTCAAAGTCGATCATTTCCATTTTTGCTTCCAAGGCGGTCGTTCCTCTTCGGCATCTGCAGTCACTCGCTTCACAACTTCTTCAAGTTCTGTCGGGAAACCCCACTTCCCCATCGGAGCAGTTTTTCGAGTTCGGCATCAATTCCCGGAGTGCGGAAGCTTTCCACCCCCCTGGAAGCGACAACTTCCCGTCGTTTGGCGAACTGTCGGTTCTGAACCCTTATCCTCAAAAGTTGGCCGGGCCAGAGCTATTACACGAGCTCATATCTCCAGCACAGTGTGACCACAGAGCCTTAGGTTTTCTCTGTGCAGACGGAGAGGCAAGAAAGAGCTATACGTATGAGCAACTCGATACCATTTCGACACAATTTGCCCTTCGCCTTCTCGAGTACCTACCCCATAGCAAAACTGGACACGCTGTTCCGGTCTTGCTTCCGCAGTCGCCGGAACTATATATCACATTGATCGGGATCCTAAAAGCTGGCGCAGCATTCGTGCCACTGAGCCTTGACGCCCCAGTAGAGCGAATTCGTTTCGTTGTTGGAGATGTAAGAGCGAGTGTTATCGTCACGGGATCGTCGTTCTCCAGTGTTTTTACCTGGGAGAAATGCCCACCGACTGTCCTCGCTGACAAGGACGCAGCAACGGTCCCAGACGAGCTCAAGCTGCCTTTGGACATCGATCCCAACGGGCCAGCGTATATTATGTACACTTCCGGCTCCACCGGTACTCCAAAGGGTGTCATAATTTCTCATTCAGCAGCTACTCAGTCCCTCCTTGCACACGAGGAGCATATACCGTTATTCGAACGATTCCTCCAGTTTGCCGAACCAACCTTCGATGTCTTTGTTTTTGAAATGTTCTTCCCTTTGTTCCGCGGAAAAACCCTTGTTAGTTGCGATCGGGGGAGGCTCCTCGCAGACCTTCCGGGAGTAATCAACCAGCTCAATATAGATGGAGCGGAGCTAACGCCAACGGTTACGGGCGGACTTCTCATTGAGCGAGACAAAGTGCCCGGGTTAAAGGTGCTACTCACAATTGGCGAGATGTTGACCCGCCAGGTCGTGGACCAGTTCGGCGGTGGTGTGTTGCAGGGCATGTATGGACCGACTGAGGCGGCAATCCATTGCACCCTTGCAATCGGCTTTGAGAAGAGCTGGAAGATTGGAGATATTGGGGTGCCGCTTAAAACAGTTTCTGCCTTTGTTCTTTCTACAACTACGTCCGGCCCAGAGATTTTGCCCCTTGGCTGGACTGGCGAGCTCGCGGTTGGCGGATATCAACTTGCGGATGGATACTTGAATCGTCCCGAACTAACGAAAGAAGTTTTCATCGATTCGAAAGAATACGGCAGGCTTTATCGGACAGGTGATCGTGCAAGGATATTATCGAGCGGAAGGATCGAGTGTCTTGGTAGAGTTGGAGCTGGTCAGGTTAAGCTTCGAGGGCAAAGGATAGAACTGGGAGAGATAGAAGGAGTTGCGTTGGGAACACCAGGCGTTAGAGGTGCTATTGCGAGTGTGTTGGGGGGTAGGCTGATTGTCTATGTTGGAGGTGAGGTCGAGCGGGAAGCTGTATACGATGTTTGTAGGAAGTGGCTACCGAGGTTCATGGTGCCTGGCGATATTGTAGTCTTTGACGAATTGCCACGATTATCTTCCGGTAAGGTTGATCGGAAGAAGCTCGATAGGCAATACTTGGAGACACCTCAAACTCCTGCTGCAGAGAATGGTACCGAGGAGCTCAATGATATGGACCAAATAGTCTTTGACAGTGTCGAGGAGTTATTAGGTCACAAGCCGTCTAGGCAAGGCAGTCTGATCGCGATGGGACTCGATTCAATACAAGCTATTCGTCTAGTATCAGCCTTACGGTCACAAGGCTTTACTGTAGAGGTAGTTGATGTTCTCCGGGCCGATTGCATTGAGGGGATCGTTTCCGCAATGTGCCCCATCGAAGCAGGATGCTTAAATGCCTTAGCTAACGAGAATGTCACGGCCAAATTCCGTGTAACACGGGAAGCTATCGAACCAAAATTGTCAGCGCAACGGGACGGTATCCAAGACATTATTCCATGCACATCTGTACAGGAAGCTATGCTCGCCGAGACCGCGAGAGATCCGGAGGCATACTGCAACTGGATTTTGTTGGAGCTGCCTTTGAGACTCCCGGCCTCCACTATCGAAGAGGCTTTTCGGGGTGTTATTGACCATAACGAGATTCTAAGAACGGGTTTCATGATTGCTGGCGATGGATTCGCTCAGGTTATTTGGCGATCATCTAGGACTAGACAGTTTTCCCTTGCGGACAAAGTTCGGTCATCTTGGGAAGTGCTATCACTTGAGCAACTTATTGAACCGCCTTTTACTGCTTCCTTGGTTAAGAGTACAGACGCTTGGCAGTTAAGCATACACCTGCATCACGCTATTTACGATGGTTGGTGTTGGGAACAAGTGCTTTCCGACTTCTCCTTCTACCTCAGCGGGAGTGCCAAATTACCAATCCGACCGCAATACCGCGATATAGTTCAATACGAACTATCAAGAAGCAGGGAGTCGAATGAATTTTCTGAGGGAGTTTGGAAAGACTTTTTAGACGGAGCCCCCAATTCGAGACTACCCAACTTCCATGGACATACCGCCGCTCCTTCCGGCATCTTCAAGGAGACGATTGGTTTACGAAGTTCTCGCTCAGAATATGAGGCTTCAGCCAGGAAGATGGGGGTTAGCCCACAGACACTCGTCCAAACGGCCTGGGGTTATCTGTTGAGTCTCTTCGTGGGATCTCCGGACGTTGTTTTTGGGACAGTGATCTCGGGGAGAACAGTGGCTCTAACCGGGGTTGAGGATATCTTAGGACCAACCATTCTCACACTGCCGCTTAGAGTGAAAATAAGGCAGGGAGCTACTACAAAGGATATTGTTCGAGATGTCTATAGGAGTAATCGGCTGGTATTGGAGAACTCCGGGCTTCCCCTGAGAGAGATTAGGAAGGTCTGCGAAATTGAAGGGACACAGTTTGATTCTTTGCTTGTGTGGCAGCAAACTTTGAGGACAAGAGGAGATCCCGAACTAGTGAGACAGGTCGAGAGTCGAGATAGGCTTGAGGCAAGCACCCCCATCTATAGCATCCTATAAAGGCTAGTGTTGATCTTTGCGTGGTTTAGTTTCCTTTGCTACTAGAAATCGAACCCGGCCGGGATGTTATCCAAATCAGAGCAACATACCAGCACGCCGTGCTACCGCACTCACAAATCAAACTTTTGCTAAGACAATTAGACCAACTTGTTTCTGGGATTATTTCTCGACCGGCTAGCAGGTTGGGTAACCTATTAGATTCCTTGGACGAAGATGTTCTTTCAATTGAGAACCCATATCCAACACCAGCTACAGATCCTAAAACGGCTTCTCTTGCTGAACTTGTTGAGCTCTCTTCGGTGATGAGGCCTGGGGCCATTGCACTTGATTTCGCAAGGAACATTTCCAATGGCACATCCGACTCAACGAGACTCACATATGCCGAGCTCAACACACATGCTAACAGACTCGCTCATCACCTAATCTCACTGGGTGCCGTTGCCGACGACCTTGTCTGCGTGTTCATGGAAAAGTCACCTGAAATGTATATCACCATATTGGCAATTCTCAAGGCTGGCGCAGGTTATCTCCCGCTCACACCAGAAACGCCAAAGGAGCGGATGAGGCGGATTTTAGAAAATGCCCGGGTAAGAATTTGTTTGACTACTGGGGATTTGGAGGATAAGTTGGGAATGCCGGGGAACTCACAGGTAGTACGGGTGGATGCCATAGATGTTAACGAATACACTGATAGCAATCCCGGGATGGCTCGAAGTGGTGATGCATTAGCATACGCTGTGTTCACTTCTGGCAGTACGGGTATGCCGAAAGGGGTGTTAATTACTAACGCGAATATTGTGGACAATCTCCTGATCTTGAAGGGATTGTATCCTACCAGTGAGCAATCTAGACTTCTACAGTTTTGCTCAATTGGTTTTGATGGTGCGTTTGTCGGTTTTTGATTGACAGGAGTTAAAATAACATTTGGCTAGTATCTGCCTTCGAGATCTTTTATGCATGGACCATGGGCATTTGCCTATGCTCTGGAACCAAGGATGTGTTCCTTCGCGATATCGAGGGGGCAATCAATGCAATGGGAATCACACACTTGAGCATGACGCCAACGGTTGCTGCCCTAGTCAGCCAAAAGAGTGTGCCAGGAGTGGAGTTCTTGGTAACAGCGGGCGAGGCTTTAACCCGTAAAGTTTATAATGATTGGGCAGGAAAGGGACTTTTTCAAGGTTAGATTTATTGAATCCATCCAAGAGAGACGAGGGCTGAAATTCCAGCAGGATATGGACCCAGCGAAACCGTGAACATATGTACCGTCAGACCAAACATGCGGGTGGTTGATCATATTAATAATATTGGGGCGCCATTCACGAACACTTCCGCATTCGTGGTTGTAGATTCTGAAGAGGAGTTTAGAGCGGTACCACTGGGTGGGGTCGGGGAGTTTTGTTTCGGGGGCGCTCAAGTGGTGAGATAATATAACCTGTTTGGATTTCCACTTTTGTGGGGGCTAACTAGTAACCTAGGGGCGCGGATACTTGGATATGCCTGAACTCACAAGCCGTAAATTCATCTCTCATCCCAAGTACGGCAGGGTATACAGGTCAGGTGATATCGGAAGAATGCTGCCTGACGGTTCACTCGAGTTCGTCGGACGACAGGACAGCCAAGTAAAGATTAGAGGCCAGAGAATCGAGCTTGGAGAAATCACCTCGGTTTTGCTTCGATCAAAAAAGGTTATCGATGCAGCGGCAACTCCAGCCCGAAGAGAACCACAAGACGCCTATCAGCTCGTCGCTTTCGTAGTTCCACAAGGCTTGAATAGTTCGGGGTTTTCTGTAATACCTGGTGATGAGGGGACAAAAAAGTTAGTTGCGGAGCTTTTTCAGAACCTAACAAGCTTCCTTCCGCCATATATGATCCCATCTGCTATAATTCCGTTGACTGCACTGCCGATGACAGCCCAAGGCAAGATTAATACAAAACTACTGCAGTCTGCGTACTTCGGGCTGGACAACGACATTGCGGAAGACTATGTCTTAGAATCTTCGCCCCGAGTGGATGGGCAAGAATGGACAGTACTAGAACGCGAGGTCGCAGACGTTATCGCTCAAGTCGCACGAGTGGCACCTGGCGAGGTCGGGCGAGCAACATCCATATTCAGACTAGGGCTTGACTCGATATCGATTATCCAATTATCCAGCCGGCTCGCAAAGACAGGATATATAAGACTGGACGTTTCCAAGATCATGCGGAATCCGACTGCCAGTTCTATCGCAAATTTATTACAGGCTTCCATGTCCGATCTAGAACTAAGCAAGCCTGTTCTTAGCAGTGGTATAGACGAATTTGTTGCAGATGTCGAAGGCTCAGTTTTGAGTCAACTTGGTCTCTCTGAGGATGAAGTCAAGATGATTCTTCCTTGCGCTCCGCTGCAAGAGGCGATGCTTAGCCAGAGTAAATATGCTGACTTAAATCACCACTACAATCACACCACGCTTAGTCTTAGTGCAGATCCGACACGATTACGGGATGCCTGGGAACTTATGCTCAAGGCACACGATATAATGAGGACTTGTTTCTGCGTCACATCTCACCCACGACATGCATTTGCCCAAGTGGTGCTTAAGGATTATCAATTGCCTTGGTCTTCCTTCATGTTAGAACCGGGTGTAGATATACCGGAAGCGATTAACCAGCGGATTACCTCTGTATCCGAGTCGCTGAGAACCTCAAGGCCACCATATGCATTTTCGCTCTTACAGACTTCCCAAAAGGCAATCCTAATTATGCATTTCCATCACTCTCTGTACGATGGGTTTGCTATGGATATGTTACTAGATGACGTACGAAGAGCTTACCACGGTTTGGGACTTCCTTCCAGGGGCACTTTCAAGCCATTCTTGGAATACATGGAAGACTTAGACTTGGCTAAGGCTGACGAGTTTTGGAAGGCAACATTACAAGGCCTTGAATCTTCTTCGTTCCCAGACTTGACTGGACTGACAACCGTGTCAGGGAGTTCACTTGCAAGAATGGGTTTAGCGAAGATTCCTTGTTCAAGAAGTTTAATCTCCGTCGAGGGAGGTTGCAGAGGCTTGCAGACGTCCCTCTTAGCCCTTGGACAGACAGCTTGGGCACGGCTACTTTCTGTATACACTGGTGAAATTGATGTTTGCTTTGGTAATGTAGTCAGCGGGCGGACTATTCCCGTCGAGGGGGTTGCAGATATTATTGCCCCATGCTTCAATACTGTGCCCATCCGAGTACAAGTTTCACCTGACTCAACAAACCGGGACATTATAAAAAAGCTACAATTGCTCAACGCGGAGTTGCTACCATTTCAACACACCCCGCTACGAAGAATAATGACTGTCCTATGCACCCAGGGACAGAGGCTGTTCGACACTTTGTTCATTCTGCAACATACCAATCGGCCATCTGATTTAGAGCAATTATGGTCCGAGGTCGGCGACCGGGGAGACATGGATTTCTCTATTGTAGTGGAGCTTGTGCCATCTCGGGGGACGGACACTCTGGAGATTGCACTTCACTTCCGGGGGTAAGTCAAAAATGTGGCCAGCTTGTGACATAATACTGATATCTAGCTAGGGATATACTGTCAGAAGAGCATGCAGATATTCTCGTTGGGCAACTAAATTGTGCTATTGTCTCTTCCCTAAATCAGCCCTCCGATTCTGCCGCAGATTTCATGTCTTTCAACCAAGAATTTCTTTCGCATGCAAACAGTCTACCAGTCAATATCTACGATAAGTGCAGCCCAGGCCTATTGCACTCTGGATTCGAACGTCATGCCCAAGAGAGCTCATCACGCAATGCCTTGGAATATCTTAACAGGGACGGCGAGGTCACTTCCTGGACATTCAGGAAACTCAATCAGGCCGCTAACCGAGTTGCACACTACCTAATCTCCAAAGGACTAAAGAGAGACGATGCGGTGCCATTATGTCTGGAAAAATCTCCTATGTTTTACATTTGCGTTCTTGGCGTATTGAAAGCCGGTTCTGCCTTTACTCCAATCGACCCCAGCTTACCGGAACAGCGGAAGCTGTTTATGATTGAGGAACTTGGTGCGAAGGTAGTTCTCGCAACTAAGGCTACTTCTCGAGATTTAAAAATCCCGAAAGGAGTAGAACTTGTGGATATCGCAGGTGAAGATCTATCATCCTTGCCGGATTCGAACCCTGTGATCCGGGATCTCAAGAGAAATTGCCTGGCATACCGAATTTATACTTCCGGATCAACCGGAAAGCCCAAGGCTGTATCATTGGAGATCGGCAGTGCAGTCCACACGCTCCATGCTTCCCAATCCATTATCCCATGGAGGGAAGACTCAAGATTGCTCCAGTTTGCCGCAACAACATTTGATATGTGCTATTACGATTGTTTCATGGCGTGGACTTACGGGTTTACTCTCTGCTCGGCGGACAAAGGCCGCTTGCTTGGTGACTTGGAAGGGACAATCAAGAGAATGGGAGCTACGATGTTAGATTTGACTCCCAGCGTGGCATCAACTCTACATGTGGAGAATTTGCCGAAGATTGAATTACTTTATTGCATTGGAGAAGCCATGCCCCAGAATCTTGTTAATGATTGGGATGGGCGGTGCGCTAATTCTTACGGGCCCACTGGTAATTAATATCAGCCTAATATCCGATTGATACTGACGTGATATACAGAAGCGGCAATGTGTTGCACGATCGTTCCTACTAACAAAAAACTTAAGCCTTCGAATATCGGCAAGCCATTCCATACCGTGAGCTTCCACATACTCACCAAGGATGGGAGATCAATGGTCCCAATTTTCGGGAGCGGCGAGCTGTGTATTGGAGGTCCTCAGATAGCACGCGAATACCACAACAACCCGGAACTTACGGCAAACAGATTCGTCAATTTTGAAGGGAGCCGAATCTACCGAACTGGTGACATAGTTCGTCAGCTAGCGGATGGAAGTTTTATGTTCATTGGGCGGGCGGATGACCAGGTCAAGATTCGGGGGCTCCGTGTGGAGTTGGGCGAGATCAATTCTGTGCTTAGGTACGCACATCCTAGAGTTAGAGATGCTACGACTATAGTTATGAAGCACAGCGATGACTCCAAGGAGCAGCTTGTGTCATTCCTTGCGTTGGAAGGCCGAAAACAGCATAGGGCGAGGGCGAGTGTTCTCAAGGTCAATTCACAATTAGATAATATTATGACAGCGTCCCGCGATGCCGCGATAATTAAGCTTCCACGATATATGGTCCCCGGGGTTATCTTGGCCATAGATCATATTCCGCTTTCGGCCGCCGGCAAGATCGACAAGAGGTCCCTAGCGACGTTATTCAGAGAGCAGAATATCCAGTCTCTCACCTCTAGACCTGTTAGTGCGGACGATAGCACGGAATGGACTGAATGCGAGACGAAAACCAGAGAAGCCTTTTCAAAGATATCACGGGTGCCAGCCGAGCAGATCTCGCGGTCTTCCACCATTTACGAGATTGGGCTTGATAGTATTAGTGCTTCACAGGTCGCTATGGAGTTGGGGAAGGCTGGGCTGCAAGTTTCCGCGATTGATATATTGGAGGGACCCTCAATTGCGTTGCTTTCTCACAAGCTGAAACCTCTCGTCGAAGCACCGACAGTAAAGGATACGTCAGATGAACTGATCTCTAGATTTGCAGCGCGCTTTACAGATCAGGTTTGTGCGGAAACAGCATTACTGAAGGGGAAAATCGCTGGTGTGTATCCCTGCACACCAGCACAAGAAGGAATGCTTTCCCAATTTCTACGGTCTAAGGGGGGGCTATACTTTAATCATACAGTTTTTGAGCTTCCGAGAAGTATTGATCTATCGAGACTGCGCGACTCCTGGGATGTTATTTCTAAGTCACTCGATATTCTACGAACTGGTTTTGCCGGCGTTGACGACGCCCAGCATTCTTTTTCAATGATTGTTCACAACCCGAACACTGTTGAGCTACCTTGGTCCGTAGTGCCAATAGGGGAAAATTCGGAGGAGCTTATCACAAGCCAGAAGGGCGAGAAAGCTTATATTGCGCTCAAAGATCTTCATTTGCCGTTGTGGAGCCTCACTCTGCTCCAGAGATCCTCCGGAAATCATCTCCTCATGTTTTCTGCACACCACGCATTATACGATGCACATTCCCTAGCAGTTATCCTCCATAGCGTTGCTCTCCAATACTCTAAGAAAAAGTATTCTTTACCGCACACGTTTTCCCGGGCCCTTAACGAGATTGTGAGACATGCTGCAGATAGTGAGATTGTATCGGACAATCAGGAATTCTGGAAAAAGCATTTGGGCGGCTGCCCGCTCTCTCGGTTTCCGAACCTATCCCCCCTCAGAGTGAAGAGCACCACAAGTCATGTATCCTCCATCAACGCAAACTGGAGTTTGTCGAATATCGAAAAAGCATGCAGACAATTAGGGATATCGGTGCATGCGGCTGGGCAAGCAGCCTGGGCCAGGATTTTGTCAGCGTATTCTGGGGAGGCCGCTGTGACAATGGGTGTTGGTTCGTGTTCCGCCTGGCCTGGTGTTGGGCAGACAGTGCTAACATACAAGAATAGTAGTTTCGGGAAGATCCGGGATTAGTGACTCTAAGGATCTGGTGTTTCCTTGTATCGTGACTCTCCCGTCACTATGCGTGTTGGCAGGAAGCAACCTGGAGCTTGCGTTTAACATTCAGAATAGCAATTCTCAAATGCTTAAATACCAATATACGCCGCTTAGGTCAATACAAAAGTGGTTGGGTCATACTGAACAATCTCTGTTCGATACGATTTTCGTATATCAGAAGGGTGAAGTCCGTCAGGATGAGACTGACTTTGCTTGGAAGGTAGTGCAAGAAGACGTATTTGTTGATTACTCGATATCTTTGGAGCTAGAACCTGCTGCGAGCGATTCTTTGCTTATCCGTGCTACGTGCAAGGACAATATCATGCCACGGGAACAGACAGAATTATTGCTCCGTCAGTTCCAGGCGGCCCTGATTGACATCTTAGAATCGCCCGATAGCCTTAGCACTGACTTTTTCAGATTCCCCAAGGAAATCCTGTCTTGTACTCTTGCAAAAGAGGACAAAATCCCCACTGACGTTCGTTTCCTTCACGAATTTGTTGAGAAGCATCGTCAACTGGTTCCGGACAAAGTTGCATATGAGTTTGCGACTTCGATTGAGGAAGGATACGCGATAAAAGAGACATGGAGTTACACTCAGCTTGATAAAGAAGGCAATAAAGTTGCAAACTACTTGCTAGACCACGGAGTCAAGACCGGAGATATTGTCGGAGTCTGCTTTGAAAAATGTCCGGAGGCGTCATTCGCCATTCTTGGAATTTTGAAAGCCGGCTGTGCATTTGTCGCCCTGGACTACAACGCGCCCATAGAGCGGAAGTCCTTCATAATCTCAGACTCGAAAGCAAAGCACGTCCTCACTATGGATAAATTCGCGAGTGAGTTAGGCAGTAAATTAGACGCAGACGTTGTTAGCATGCAAGGCAGCATCTCAATCAAAACAGCCTCTACAGACACTCCCGAAATTCTAGATCTCAAGCCTACCGACTTATGCTATTGTCTCTACACCTCAGGTACGACTGGAACACCGAAGGGCTGCGAACTAACACACGAGAACGCTGTTCAGGCCATGCTCGCCTTCCAGCGTCTGTTCAGCCCCCATTGGGATTCCGAATCCCGTTTCCTCCAGTTCGCGTCTTTCCACTTCGACGTCAGTGTTCTAGAGCAGTTTTGGAGTTGGAGTGTGGGTATCTGCGTGACATCTGCTCCTCGAGATCTTATCTTCCAAGATCTTGCACTTACTATTCGAAAATTACGAATAACGCATTTGGATCTTACGCCGAGTCTTGCTTCGTTGATTAAGCCTGAGGATGCGCCGTTGCTGTGTAAAGGTGTGTTCATCACTGGGGGTGAGCAACTCAAGCAGGAGGTTTTGGATGCCTGGGGAGAGAAGGGGTGTATTTACAATGGGTAATATCTTAATATCACTTAATACCCCGGTCTGAGAACTAACACTCGATAGATATGGGCCTACCGAGGTTACAATCGGGTGCACAATGTACCCTAGGGTCCCGGCAAGAGGAAAGCCATCGAATATCGGGCCCCAATTCGATAATGTCGGGTCCTTTGTTTTGGCTCCAGGCACTGACAAACCAGTTCTTCGTGGTGCCATAGGGGAGCTCTGTATTTCCGGGAAGCTGGTGGGACGCGGATATCTGAACCGCCCCTCACTTACCAAAGAAAAGTTTCCGTATCTCGAATCCCTAGGCACGAGGATATACCGAACTGGTGATTTGGTCCGCATCTTCCATGATGGCACATTTGACTTTGCAGGGAGAGCAGATGACCAAGTCAAACTTCGTGGGCAGCGGTTGGAAATTGGTGAAATTAACGAGACGCTTAAGCAAGCGGCTACTCAGACCCGAGCTATAGCAACACTAGTCTTAAGACACCCAAAGCAGCAGAAGGACCAACTTGTGTCGTTCATCGAGTTAGAAATGGGAGGGCCCATTAATCGTTCCAACATCGAATTTCTCGATGACCCTAAACAGTACTCTCAGGTCATCACAGTCTTAGCAGATGCGTGCAAACGCAAGCTGCCTGCATACATGGTCCCCACTCACTTCTTGCTTGTTTCCGCGATCCCGCTCTCGGTAAATAACAAAGTTGACAACAAGAGACTTAAGGAGCTTTATCATGAAACATCACTCGAGACACTTCAGCGGATTTCGGGGAGAGAGAATGCAGAAGATGAGAGTTTCTCTGAGGTTGAAGAGCGGTTAAGAGTTGTGTTCGCTGATGTTACTGCCCTCAGGCCCTCTGATATCAAGCGGTCGTCCACAATTTTCGAGCTTGGTTTAGACTCTGTTTCTGTGGTAGGATTGGCCCGTCGCTTAAAGAGGGCTGGTTTCGTTGCAGCGTCCGTCTCAATTATTATGCAGTGTAAGCCTCCCATCCCCTTTGTTTAATATCTGCTAACGCTGCACATAGACCCGGTTTTGGCCCGGTTGGCTTTGGAACTAAGCAAAGGAGACGCCGGCAGTTCCCAAAATTTCTCTATTGCTGGATATGTTAAACAGAACTTGTCAGCATTCGCCAACAAGAACGCATTTGAGGTTTACGAACAACTTGCCCTAGAGTCTAGCGATGTCGAGTCAATTGCGCCATGCACGGCGCTTCAAGAAGGGATGATCGCGAGATTCATTGATTCCGAAAAGCCACTTTACTATAATTCTTTCCCAATGGTGATAAGTTCGCCCAATAACACTGATGGGATTCGTAAAGCGTGGGTTCAGGTAATACGTTCAACTGGGGTACTACGTACTTGCTTTTGCGAGACTTCGGATGGGTATGCTCAGGTGGTCCTTAAGAATCCTAAGATACAGTGGGAAGAAATCTCAACACCCGATAACACTGCTCAAATCACTATCCTAGATAAATTGGCGGAGCACGCGAATTCCAATAAGGACTTGCATAAGGTGCCGCTTTATCTTCTCGTTTTAAAAACACCAAAGAGGACAATACTTGTCCTCAATATCTTCCATGGGCTTTACGACGGGAGTAGCTTGCCATTGATCCTTGAGGATGTCCAGATGGCTTACCATGACCGATACGAACCAAGACCTCATCAGTTCGCCGATATTGTCGGGCATCTGCTTTCCGTCGATACCTCAAAAGCGCGTATATTCTGGGAGAAGACACTCGCTGGAGCCACTCCCTGCAGCTTTCCCGAAGCCCCCGAGGTGTCCGATGATGGCAACCACGCGGTGCAGCTCGCTTCTAAAATTAGTATCACAAGTGTCGAAGCTATCTGCAAGAGGATCGGATGCACTCCTCAAGCTGTATATCAGGCCGCGTGGGCAAGTGTGTTGTCAGGATATATAGGTTTAAGACCGGTCTTTGGAATTGTTGTTTCTGGGCGCTCTATTCCACTAGAGAGCATTGAACAAACTATCGGGCCACTTTTCAACACCATTCCATCCACACTGGATCTCGAAAATGCGCGCTCATGGGAAGAACTGATTAAGGAAGCACATTCCTTGTATTCAGAATCCATTCCGTATCATCATACGCCTCTGCGCCTCGTCAATAAGTGGATGCGAGCAACGGAAGAGAGGCCACTATTTGATACCTTGTTTGTATACCAAAAGGGCAAGGCTAGGAATCCCAATCTAGGTTCCCTCTGGGAAGTTGCGGATACTATCTCTTCTGCAGATGTATGTGTTCTAATTTCCCACCTAACGTGTCGCCGTCTCTAATTATTCCACCAGTATCCACTCGCGCTAGAAGTTGAACAAGGCCACTCCAATGGGGTAAAATTCTCAATACTCTCCAGAGGATCACTTATGACAAGAGATATGTCCTCAGAGCTATTAGAACGCCTTGATGGACAACTGCAGTGCATTGTAGATAACCCGTCTTGCAAACCATCTATCATACCCACTCTAAAAAAAGAGCCCGCCTCCAATGTGACCAATCCCGACAACTCGCCTAGTCGAGATCATGTCGTCTGGGGAGCAGAAGCAAATACCCTACGTGAAGCGATAGCGGCTCTTGCCGAAGTTAATAAATCCGATATCACTATGGACTCTTCTATATTCGAACTAGGATTGGACAGTATTGAGGCTATCAAGTTATCCTCACGGCTTCGCCGGCATGGAATGAAAATCTCAGTAAGCAGCATTATGCGAAATCCAACCATCCGGAAGCTGGTGCTGTTCCTCCGCGGATCTTCAACCCATCCAAAGGGATCGGCCGTGGAAGGGCTGCTTCCCAAGTTCGCGGAGCGCATCCGAAAGGGTTGGAAGTCTCAGAAGCGCGATGAGATTGAGGCAATTTACCCAACCACGCCTCTTCAGGAAGCCATGATAGCCGAAACTCTGGCCTCAGACTACCAATTGTACTTCAACCACGATATCTTGAGGCTAGAGGACTGGGTCGATACTGGTAACCTCCGGCGAGCCTGGGCTGCAGTAGTCGAACGGTCTGAAATTCTAAGGACGAGCTTCTTCAACACATCCGAGCTATTCCCCGAGTCCCCGTGCGCCTTTGGCCAACTAGTCCACAAATGGCCAAAATTCCACTGGGACGAAGTAACCCTAACCAGCAACGACGATCTCCATGCTACCTTTAAGAAGGTTATGCAGGAAGCCACGGAAGAGGTTGACATGCTGCAAGAGCCCCCTCTTAGAGCTATGATCGTGCACAGCGCCAAGGCTAGGCATTTTATACTTTCCATCTCTCATGCACTTTATGACGGGTGGTCTATTAGGCTGCTACACGAGGACGTGCAGAACGCATACCATGACTCATTCACTCAGAGACCATCCTATCGTCTGCTATTGGAAAATGTGTACAGTGGGGACCAAAAATTCGCTGAAAGATTCTGGAAACAGATTCTTGCGGACGCCTCTCCTTCAAGCCTCCGAGCCTTATCAATCGAAACGGAAAGGGCAATAACTTATAGGCGAGAGAAAAAATCGTCTATACCATTTTCAGCCATTCAATCATTATGTAAGCACATCAAAGTCACTGTTCAATCACTCGGGCAAATGTGCTGGGCGCTTCTCTTGGCCCATCACTTGGGTGAACCAGATGTTATGTTTGGGACTATTCTTTTGGGAAGAGACTTTGATTCGGCGGATGAGATTATGTTTCCGGCAATGAATACAGTTCCTATCCGGGCGATTATCCATGGAACATACAAGGAGATGTTACAATATATGCAGGACAACTCCGCGAATGTTATCAAGTTCCAGCACATCCCTCTTAGGAAAATACAAAAACTTTGCAATAGTAATGGACAGCGTCTTTTTGATACTTTATTCATATACCAGCGCAGTCACAAGGAATCGGTAGACAAGCAAAAGGCTTTGTGGTGTTCGGTTGATGGCACATCCGATGTTGAGGTAACAACCTACTTAAATACTATTATTGGTTGGGCTTGACTGACCATACAAGTATAATGTTTGTATTGAGATGGAACGGGACGGTGATGATTTGATATGGAGAACAGCTTGCAAATCGACGGTGTTTCGCTTGCAAGACGCGCAGTCGCTCCTTCAGATGTTGGACTCGCTATTGATTGATATTGTAACCAACACTAACCAACCCTCCATCACATACCATGAAAGTGGCCCTGTGTTCGGAAATCTTCCAATTTCTATAGCAGACCGCTCAGGTCAGATAAAACTCCTGAACGGGGTTCGAATAGATCTAGGGGGAGTCGAATCGGCCGTCAAAAAATCAATACAGTATATCAGTGACTGTGGTGCAGTTTACCTGGAAGACAAAGGGAGGAGCTTACTTATCCTTTTCGTTACTACAACCAACCAAGGCGATGTGCCAACACCCTCTCTAATCAAATCTGCCCGGCAAAAATTGCCCTATTGGTCACTTCCATCGTTCATCATCCCCATCGCAGCTATTCCGTACACAAACGATCAGGTAGACCGATCAAAATTAACTACCTTATTCCATGCGCTGCCATCAGAAGAAAAACAAGAATACTCCGTCGAGAAAACTAGTGAGTGGACTCCTTTGGAAAAAACCTTCCGCAAAATTCTTGCGAAGGTCTCAAACACGCCCGAAAGCGAAATTCGACGAACACAAACGATTTTCCATCTAGGCCTCGACTCCATAAGCGCCATTTCTCTCTCGTCGGAGTTAAGGAAGAACTTGATTTCCTTGAGTGTTGCGGAGATCCTCAGCGCAGCAACAGTCGAGCGCATGGCGGCGTCCGCCATTGCCTTGAGTAGCCAAACACAGTCGAACCCCTTAGATGGCAGGAGTATTATCTCCAAGGCCTGTGAGAATATCGAATACATGAAAATTCCAGAGAGTGTCAGTAACTACGGTGTTGAGTTCACGATGCCAGCTACTCCTGGTCAACATTACATGATCTCGTGTTGGATAAACTCAGGTTATAAACTTTTTATGCCTACTTTCTCTTTCAAGTGCAAGCGAGTGGAACCCTCTCGCATTCTGGCTGGATGGGAGGCACTCGTTCGACAAGAGCCAATTCTCCGTACTACTTTTGCCGCTACGAACAATACAGATGTCCCGCTTGCTCAATTGATTCTCCGTAGCCCGCCAACCCAATACAAGCAATACCAATCTTCGTCATCCGATAACGATGCCCTTGTTCGATTCCTTCTTTCACAGGAACAGGTTAAGGAATTTAACATGGCTCTTCCGCCAGTATTTCTATGCACCCTGAATACGCCCACAGAGACTGTCATCTTCATCACCATTCATCACGCTTTGTACGATGGTGTTAGCCTTCCACGCTTGATTGCTAACTTCCAAGGATTTCTTAATAAAACCGTTTGTCGACTTCTTACCCCAGATCCGGAAGGCCCCAATTTCATGGATACAGTTGCTTTCATACAATCCCGAGATCTTTGCCACCAACGCGCGTTTTGGACCAGATACCTGAATGAATCGTCTTCAACTTGTGCTCCCGAAAAACCTCATTCCACCGACCCACCAGAGAAACGAGTTGCACTTTTCCAGCCCAGAGTGCTTTCAAACGTCACAAAATTGGAGAAAGAATGCCGTCAACGTGGGATATCTGTCCAAGCAGTTTTCCTGGCAGCCTACGCAAAAGTTTTCGCACAACAGCAATGTGCTAAACACGGGCACTTGTCATTAAGCAAAGATGTTATATTCGGCATTTATCTCTCGAATAGGCATCTACCCGTAGCTGATATTGAGTCTTTGGTCGCACCCACTCTCAACATAGTCCCCATACGAGTCAGCGCTCCGGGAAATAAATCAACCATAGAAGTGGCTCGCCAAGCCCAGGACGACTTGGCGGCTATTGGGGACCCGGAGAACTCAGTTGTTTCATTATGGAAAATCAGAGAATGGACCGGTGTACAGGTCGATTGCTTCTTCAATTTCTTGAAGCTTCCCCGCAGTCCCACGTGGAACTCTAATGATGATGGGACTATAAATGAAACAGACAAAGTTATTTTGGAAAAGTTTGCCCTCGACAATGTCGAGCTTGCTGCCAGGCCTGGAGCCCACTTTGAAAGAAACGCGTCTATGAAGGACATTAGGGTAGGCACCGCCTAGCCTCCAAACTCCGGACAATTACTAATCGCAGATCAATAATTCCAGACAAACGTTGACATCGAGGTCGCTGTTCGTGCTGATCAAGTTGATGTGGGGGTATTCTCTACAACTAGGTATCTTAAGGAGGAGGATGCACAAAAGACAATCCGCTGGATGTGCGGTATAGTGGAGGGAGACTGGGGGTCTGAATAAGGATTATTGTGCTTTTGTTTACTTCCTTTATTACTTCTCACGCCATGCCGGTAAAGCCACCTTGACCTAGAAGGCAAATATAACCACTTCTTCGTTCCTCATTAAATTTTTATAATATCATACCATATCGCGGCAAGCCCCATGCGATACTCATACTATATATAGGGCTGTTCGCACCAGCGTTCAAGATTTACTGGGAATACCAGGCATCATAGACTTTCTGCCCCATCAATACCCAAGTTGTGATGACTCGAGTACCAGCCTCGTTCCAAAAGTTCTCGCACCCAAGCTGGTACTGTGACGCGAAGAGCCATAATACATCTGGTATAAAAATTTGCCACGGTACCAGCCAGGGTGCGAGAACTTTTGGCACGAGGCTGTACAGGCGCAGTGGTACAGCTATCATACCGTGAACTCGCTGCAACCCAAATACCGGTAACCCACAACGATGATGCCCGCCCAAGGCTAAATTTGCGCACAGCGTTTCGAACCATTTCAGAGGCCCCACTTCCTCCGTCGTCTCCCTATCTTCTCCTCCGCCAGACCCAAGGTGCAGACACAAAAGGAAAAAATGAACCGCTGACTACCAATTGAAAGGTTATTCACATCCCACGTTCCGAGTGATCGGGGCCCCAACCGCTTCTACCAGCTTTTTTTGTTTTTCTTCCCCTTCTTTTTCAAAATCCCAACCCAGGGAAGTTGCCGTTCCACCAATCAAAGCTGGTGCAGAGTGGTTGGCTTGCTACGAGAGGTTGAGACTGCGGGACAATTGAGCACTGGGATTAAGCACGCGCGGTTCGGTGGCGCAGAAGCTGTTTTCAATCAAATAGTAAGAACATCTTTTCCGGGACTCTGCAAGCCATGACCGTGTTTCATAGGCTCTCATGGCACCCGATTGTTGTTGGATATTCTCTGCGTGAAAACGAGGCTGAGGCATTGAATAAACGGGCAGAAAGTCCTTACTGTACGTGTACTGGTTCTGTAGTGTACTCGAGTGCTGTACTGTACAATACAGGTGCGGGTACAGTACAAGTCTGTGCTACCGGGAATCCCCCTTCACCCCGGTCCAGCCTCCTCCCACTAAAACCTAATTTCCATGACTCAAATATACGGAAGGAGGAAAGAAGCGGAGGATTAAAAAATAAATAAGGAACTTGCCCAAGTGGGCAAGTGCTTTACCGGTAACAGGAGAACGGAAAAGGCAACAGTGGTCCTCTTCTCACCTCTTTCTTTCTTTCTTTTCTTTTCTTTCCCTCCCCGATCCATCTTCTTTTTCCCTACTGCGCGGACGGGGCCGCAATATTCGCACCACAACACACGGCTATTATGAACCATTTGGGGGCTCATCGTAGATCCGACGAAGGGGTGTCGCCGGTTTGCGGAGCACATTCGAAAATGACACCCCCGCTGCGGGCGCCCGAGTTCCTAGATTTTAGGCAAAAGACGGTAGTGCATGTACTAGTACTCGAGTAGTGTAACCCACCAGTATCAAGGGATCTCTCACAAAGTTTCATTAACTAGGTTGCGGTCTTTTCCAGCGTCGTCGTGAGGTTCTGGCATTGTGGGTTCCCGCACAGAAAATAGGCACTGCAAACGAATCTCGACCAATGAGACTGCAAATATTCGCCAATCCTCGCGATTCGAGGATCTCGCGACACCGGAACAGACTGTGCTTATGTTATTTCGCTGCTGTCCCCCAGCCCACCCCGTGTGCCCGGGTACAAGTACCTGTAGGTTCACGTGGAGGAGCGGCAGCAGACAGGAGAAATCAATAACACATCCCAAGACCCAAAGACGAGCACTTGCGCTCGAGTACCCGTAATAATGGGTGCTCAAAGCAGACTTCGCGACACGCCATAAGTCCAAGTAAGCGAAAGGAGAAAGTCAAAGGGGGTCACAAAAAAAAACAGTGGGATGTCCAGTAATATGTCTGTGCTTGTGACCGCACGGACGATTCGCCATTGTGGAAGTGAAACCCCTTGTCGAAAAAAGACCTGACCCTGTTTTCAAAGCGAGAGGTTGGAGGGGCGCTAAGAATCACGGGTGGGAGCGAAGTCTCAGTTTGCTGCCCAGAAGTTAGTCAAGTAGAGAGCACAATTCCTTTCTTCTGTCTTTTCCCCTCCTGTCTGTGAGCTGCCGGGGTTTGTTGGGCTCACTGGAGATCACTCGGAGAACTGCGTGATTGCCGCGCTGCGCGGTCCGTGCCCGGGCTGTAAGCTCGGGATCTCGCATCCTATTAGTAGAATAACCTGACGCATTGGGGCAGAGAACAGAATTGGACTAGGCTATCCTGCCAACAAAACAATGAACGGCATTGCCAATCGCAAGTAGTCCAGGCCACTTTCCGGTTAGGTCAAAAAGGACAGCAGCCAATAATCGAGGTTAAAAATTTTGGTTTTAATATTCTTATTTAAGCACCATACAAAATAGTAAACACTAATAGACCAGCTACTTTGTACGATCCAAATAAGAGTATTATAGAGCCTTGTGGACTCCCCTCGACCTTTTTTTTAAAAATTATTTTTTCCCCCTAGCCGAATTAACAGGATCGCTTGAATATGACACGGAGCGCACTTTTCGTAATACAGCGATCGCCTAGAGTTTTATTTGCGTGAGGTGGTGTATGTTATTGTGGGAGGGACTTGGTTGTTCCGACCTGCGACACAAGTCACCGAGTGAGCAATCGTGACCTCAATCTTGGATTGTTGGATTGTATTGAAGTCTTACTGTAGGAAGATACCTTTGCGTTATGTTTGGTTTGTTTTGCGGCCGATGCAAATATATCTAAACAGAAAGGATATATTAGTCTTATTTATAGGAGCATACTTCCTACCTAGTACGAACGCGAAATAGCTGGTCTGGGAAGGCTTACAATCCAACGTATAGCTTCAAACTGAGGTCATCTAGTTCTTCTGTGGCTCTCTGTATCAAGTCGTTGAATTGACTGTCTGCCATATGGAGTCTCTCAGTGAAAGGGATGCGCATATGACCACTCATAGCCGATTTGTATGAAGCGTTAAACTTCTCGCCGATTTCACGCTCCTTGGGGTCTGAGAGTTCAAGGTAGATTTGTTAGCAGGCACAAGTCATGAATGCCTGAGAAGTCTGTGAGCTCGCTATAAGAAAGGCCTGTTATAGTGCTTCACACTCAAATCTGAGCTTATGACAGTAGTAGAGAACCCTACTCGCCTACAGCAGCTTCAGGGAGAGGCTAGGCTACCCTAGTCCTAGATCCACTCGGACCCCTGACGCCTGGCTTAAGCATACTCGATTTTTTGAGGAATAAGTTATAACTGAGCCCTGGGACAGGTGAATGACTAGGTTGGGCCTGAGCTGATGACAGACAGCGAAAATTGAGTGACTGCTTCAAGTTATTGAAGCTCACCTGGTTCATGTGCCAGCCAGACTTTACTAGCTCGCTCACAAGACTCCTAGCGCTTCTAACAAGAGGTGAAGTAATGGAATGGATACGGGGGAACTAACTTATCGACCACCCATTTAATGGTAACGGGATCATCCTTCCTGCCACATCTACCATCCCAGCCCCTCGCATGAAGGACTCGAGCGCTAATGGTGCACGAAGGTCTTTCGTGCTCTCTACCGACGATAGGAATTTTGTGCTCATTTCTCGAAGGGCATGCTCATCTGTCATAGTTCCGTTATCTGACTGGACGTTGTGATAGATCTCTACCATCTGTAGCCATCCTCCTGGCTTTAGTGTTCTAAAGGATATTTAGTCAGCCCATGTTCTACTCTTAAGCTGCTCAGTGTAGGGACTGGCGTCTCTAGACGGTGCTGGCGCAAGATGGAGTAAAGGAGAAAGACGTGCAGATTCTCTGTGGGGGTTTTCTTCGAGGCTGTGAGGGGAAGGTGGTTTCCTGACAGATGGGTGAAATGGAGCCGCTGGCCAGGCCGTGAATTTTCTCGGGCGACACAGGACAAACTCGAGTTCGGCACATCTTGCCAGCAGAAATGCTCCCAGTGATTACAGATTGATGATGGGCAAACAAAAGAACAAAAACAATTATGCTTACCTGGAGCAGTCCCTCACGTAGGATGGCCATCTCCCCTTATTGATTCCAGTAACCACGTTTCGAGAGTGGATGAAGTCAAATTCGTTTGAGTGAAATGTAAATGGCTCGTTAAGATCGTCAACCTACGGTTTAGAAAGGGCAGTGCCGCCACGTTACTCTTGGGCTTATATCGACCAGTGGCAAATTTGGTAACAAGTTCAGAACATGAGTTTCTTACCTGAAGAATAAGATTTGGGGGCGGGTCATCAGGCATCATGTGGGGAGTTATGTCAACTCCGATGACCTAGCGATTGTCAGAGATTCTGCTTCATTGGGGCTCAGGGAAACTTGGGGGGGGGGGGGCAAACTTCACACCCTGGGTAGCTCACGGCTGCCTCAGTTGCCCAACTAGCAGATCCAGACCCGCAATCCAGAATTTTTCTAGGATTATGCACTGGAGGGAATATCAATCTTCCGTCAAAAACTAACCCGAAAATTTGATGTTGAGTATCTTGTCTGTCTCGTTCATACTGAGCGGGATTTAGCTTCGATTCTCAAGACCAATTCTCCAAGGAGAAGACCACCTCATCAACCGGCCCGTAGGATGTTCCGCGCTCAACAGCCCATTGTTGGTATGTTCGCCCTTGTATCTGAATAGTCGCTTCAAACGAGGTGTCAAGCGATATAGTATCGGACTCAAGATTGCTAAGAGGGGAGATATCAGAACTACTGCAAGCCTCCCGAGAACTAAAGCAAGGAAGAGTGCCACATTCGGACAAGGAAGAAGGAGGGATTCCATTACCTCGACATTGTTGCTCTTTGCTGTTCTGAATTCTTTTCCTTTCGAGGGAGCAAGCTAGGGGAATTTGAATAATAAATTTGAAATGGGCAGCGAACACTGAACTCCTTGGAGTTGGAGTTGGAGACTGCTGCGTGGAATACGAAAGAAAAAAGCACGACACGAGTTAAAAGAGTACACGAATATAGCAGAGCATGGGGCTATTGGAATAAAAAAGGCCAGGACTCGGGGGGGTGGTATTGGTACACCCGTCCGTCACTCCGGCTTCTAAAGTCTTATACCTCGTGCTGCACTTCTGTGACCCGACAGTTCAGTTCAGACATGGATAAGTGTCTAGGTTGGGCTGCCGCGATAACCCCCATTTCTATGTCCTCACCTTTCCCTTAGCTTTTCTTAGTATACATTGAGTTAATGGTGTGTGTTCCCGCACCGTGTGGTATTACCCACCGTCATAGATATGATCCCAAACCGTGGAGTTGGGATTTATTCCTACAAGGAGAGGTGAGATGTGAGATGGTGGTGGACTGGCACACCGTTTCAAGAGTTTTTCCCTTGGACCATCATTTTCCAAGAGGAAGTGGGAAAAAGTGTACAGTGCTGTGGCATACCCAGAGTTTAGTAACTTTACTCAACCCGTTCCTGCTGTTAGCCTTACTTATTGTTCGCCTTACCCTCGAAGAATTATGGAAATGAGAAGTGTCTGTGCGCTGGGAATGGATGAACCAAAATGGCAGAAACACCCTTGATGGTAAGCTATCTAACCTAATCCCAACCAAAAGTAGCAAATGTTACAAGTTTCCCAAGATCCCAAAAGAGGGGATACACACGGGATGGCCGGAATACCGGTATGGCAATAAAAATCTACACACACCCAAGCTAACGGATGGCCCCTGGCGTCCCGTGAAAGAGAGATGGGTTACGGGTAGGTGAAGGAAAATTGATCCAAAGTCATCCAAATTTCTGAAACAAAAATTTCCGGTGTTCCCTCGAAACTAAATGGTGGGAAACCAGCCACCCCTTGAACCTAAACCGAGGAGCTGGTTGGAAGAGTCGGTGTGGGCGCCTCGATCCAAGACCAAAGCCTCGGGATGCGGGCCCACACCTCCACGCGTAAAGAAAAACAATAAGGGCAGGGAGGTACGATACGGAAAAGTCCATTGAAATTACATGTTGCACAAGCCTTGCCGCAATTGTTGCGCGATCCCCCCCTCCACTCATAAAAGCCTTACTTTCACTTCGGGGCCCATTCCCGGCAGTTCGGTACTCGAGTAAAGTGCTCCAGAGGGGCTGTTTTAGTTAGATCACCATTTTTTACTGAGTAGCTCATGAAAAGATATTTATCTTTAATATTTGGGGCTGCCGGCAAGCCATATTCTAGTAAGTTTCCGGTCCGACTTGTATAGTGCCAGTACGATGCTCAGGATGCTACTTTATTAAAATTCCCCTACTGCATAGAAGCGCACACAGGAAAGTACTCGAGCATACGCGCCGACATGAGCGCACACTGACCCGGTGCTCGACTTGCTTCATGGCATCGGGAAAAAGCGATGAGGGGGTTTTGAGAGGGGTGGTTAGAGAAACTAAATTTCAATACTAAAATAACGTGGCTACACAGAGATGCACACCTTGATTGCGTTCTTGAAAATGACATAACACATCTGAAAACTTCCCTATAGAGCGCATGTCAAATGTTTTATTCACCGCGGGAAGTACTCCGGATCGGAGAATGCCTACGATTGATGATGACGGAAAAATATCAAGGGTTGTATTTCTGCTCAGCTCGGGTGGCCATGGAATGGTGGCTTATTGGACACCAAAGACTGCGAGCCGGAGAAGGAAAAAAGGGAAGAAAAAAATCCCATGTATGACAAATCGCCTCTCCAGAGACTTGTAGGAGAAACCAGGTAATCCGGATTATAGGTATTTTTCCCCCCATTCATAACCTTGGCCATCCATGAGTCTATCTGACGCAGGGTTTATTTGGGGAATTCAGCTCATTGGAAGCACTGGGGAAAACGGGAACAAGATTTTTTTTATCGTAGGTCTGCTGGCACCCCCCCTTGTGATACAGATAGAGGTATGTAAGTGAGGAAAGACAATTTGGCCCCACTTTGTTCCTCGTAACCAGCCCCACTCACTCCTGCGTTAAGGGCTTCGAAGCATATCGTCCGGCGAGCGCTGCAGAGTTTCGGGAGAATAAGATTAACTCTCAACCCCCCTCTTTTCTTGAGGGCCTTCTCTCCTTGGTGACCCTGGATCCGTGACCTCACGAATAGAAATAGGAGTTCCCCGCACCCCTCTAGACTCATAATGGCTCTTCTTGCCGGCCACTTGCATGAAGCCATGTAACTTTTCCAAGGAAAAAACGCCAGTCTTCCTGTGGGTGAGATCTCGCAAGTCTAATGAGACCTTGAAATGCTCCAGCCAATGCCACCGGAATAACCGGCCTGCCTGATCCCGCTTTCTCATGACCCCCACAGTTGCATAGAGCCCGAGTGTCTTCAAGTGCAGAGTGACGGCGACAACAAGCAGCATGGCTCAGGTGCTGATCCCGTTCGTCCATGCTACTTCATAGATTACTCTTCCTAGTGCGCAGTGCGCACTGCAGTGGAATCCCTGAGTACTAACCCCCCCTCGACGTCAATCTGCTTGCTGACTTCCCAACCATTAAAAGCAGCCAACCATTAACATCCTGAGGACGCACTCTCGAAGGGGTGTCGATTCTAGCATGATAATTTTATATAATTTTCAGCATAACCCGCAGATAGGTCGAGATTTAGACACTAGGGAGGGTCTGGCAATTCTCAAACGGATCTCTTCTTAGGTGTGCATCGATGGCTTGCGAGACTACTTGTACCATTTCTAGCGTGCGAACCCATCCCCCCCACAGGATCCCGTACAAGCTAGCACCGTTATTCGTGCGACGAAGCCTTTCCTCAAATTGGTGTTGCTAAGATTGCGAGGGGGGACGTCAGAATAAAGACTTTGTTCCAGTTCCCCCTTCGGCGGCCGGGGGAGCGGCCCGGATGCGTGCTCGCTGCCAGGATTGATGTCAATTCCTACTTGGGTGCTTTTTTCCCACCCGGAGCCGTGTTCGTTATGTACTCGAGTACGGTACCCTTGCATTGTCTACCGGGCTCCCCTGGAAAATTAATTTCCGCCCAAACGGCAGATGTCTGTGCTCACATACCGGTATTGCTTGTGCTAGTACATGCCATTGCAAAAGTCCGAGGCCAGGCGGACGCCGTTCGCTGTAGATGGTTTGCCTTTGGGATTTTGAGACCTTAAGTGGGTTGCCGCCAGGGGATGTCGAACAGCAGAGTATTTCACCCCCCCTTTATTACTGGAAGCTTCTACAGGTTTGCCCTAGGCCCTACTTGGGCTGATACGTTAATTCCTTCATGATTCCCCTAGCCGGACTAAGTTCGATATTAACTGAGCAATTGACTCTAAAAGAGAGGCTATTATGATCATTATTAAATAAGGGGCTCCTCTTTCTATCCTTACACGTCTTAGTCGGAACGAGAAGCGCCAAGCCCACCATTAAAGATATTTGAATTTCGTATAGTAGGAGATGGAATTCGCCTATGATATCTCTGCGGGAGGGAAGGGGGGGAAGGGAAAGGGCAGAAGGAACGGGTGCTCTCACTATTGGACTACCAATAAAGACACTGATGACTAATAAACCGAGTGAGAGCATCGCCCTATTTTAGGTCTCTTGATAAGAATAACGGTTTATTATATGGTAATGACACGCAATACGGACAAGATAATTTTGGTCTTGCATCGAATGTCAAGCACCTAGCTGGCAAATGATAGCCTCCCAAGGATATGCATAATTGGAGATAGTTAATTAAGTAAGCAGGGGTGCTAGGGTGCTAGCCATTGAGATGCTGACTTGCTGGAATCTTTGTGTGAACAGCAAGCCGATTTCCAAATGAACCGGACCTTACCAACAATGAGAAACAGCAATAATAAATTTAATTAAAGGCCGAGGTATTCCTGTTATGTGTGTGGAGCGCAAGTGCACAGCAGCATAGAATTTTTCGGTATTTTTCAAAACAGAATATGATTTCTCCATTGCCCTGTTACTCTCTTTTTCTCAATGCTCGCGTATGACGACCTTTCTAATACTAGCAACTAATGAGATCCAACACATCCTAAGAGTTGATCTTACGCTATGTTAGGGAAACGGTAATCCTTCTCAGGAGCTTTTGTCTTCAAATCCAGAGGTTATACACCGCACCAAGATGGTGGATTTCACTAGATTTCACTGTAGGGAGTTTGTTGATTCAAGCAGGGGGGTGGTTGGATAGAGTTATTGGCATTGTTCCTTTGGGAAAGCACTGATACTTAGCAAGTTTGTCTACCTTGTCGCTTTGTATTATTAGCTTTAGTCATGTTGTATATTTTAGCAAAAGGTGTCACTGTATCACCAGCTGTACGGGTAGCCAGCGGGAGGTGCCGTAAAATCTCGTAATATCCACTATTACCGGTAGATTATCGGGGGAAATCGCCCCGCCAGTTTAGGGTAAGTTTAGTTTGACAAGTTAACGGAATTACGGGCACCAGTAGCGAGATCCGAAACATCCTAAAGCCAGTCTCATACTGTGTCAGAAAAAAGCTAATCCTCCTCAGGATCTTTTGTCTCTGAACCTGAAGATTATAGAACTGATTAGAAAAGTGGATTTCACAAGATTTTTACGGTAGTAGTCTACCTTCTTGAAGTGAGTGTCAGGTATCCGACCACCACCCGGGTTTAATCCGTTTATATGATACAATCCAGCAACACTGGAAACGACCATTAGCCGCTTCTCCATACTCTAGGGCTATTCGAACCTGTCCTTTCAGTCTGGGTGTATCGATTTTAACTACCTGTTTCGAGGTTCTTATCCTAGTTGGCATAGCGGTTGTCCTGGGAGGTGGTCCAGAATGTTCTTCATGGGGAGTCACTCGACACTGGAGCCAACATTGAATAGCAGTGGGGGTCAGCAGGAAGGACTCTAAACGGCCGGAAAGTCCTAAACCGACGGAACAAGTCGGATTGCTTCTCGCGGTATTTTCTTACGACTCTCACTCCCAGTTTCGTTAGATACAACCGTATTGTCCCCGTGATAACGTGCCAAAATTCCCAATTGACACGTAAAGGTGTGTGAGGTCTCAAGTAAATGGGGGGCATGATCCGTGGTCTCTCACCAATTGTCTCGCCCTTTACTTTAGAAATCCGAGTAGACATAGTCGACGGCTGGCGGGAATCATTGGAGAATAAGGGGTCAGGAGTAGGGCAACCCGTACTTTTCTTTATGCACAGCCTTTTTATTTATGTTTGTTTTTTGGGCCTTGGTCACAGCGGTGACCCGGATGATTCCGAGGTGTCAGCTCTCGGATCACACATTATATCATCTGCGCTCAGAACCTGCAGTTAGCCAGTCTGGCACCCCGGACAGAATATTCCCCTGAGCTCGGGTAGTGGAGCATCCATTTCCACTGACTCACTATTAACACACTAAATTTATTATTTTATTTTCAAAAATACATTGGCCGGTTGAACGATGATCTCTCGGGGGGGGTTCTTGGGCGATGAACAACCGGGAGCACTCTGGAGACACGGCGAGTTTCGTCTTTGCTTCATGAATTATGTCTGTTGTCCTGGTCTGATAAGATCAAAAGTCCGAGTTTCGGGTTTCTGTGCCTGACACCCCTAGGTGGCACCCGCGATGAACCAGAAGACTACCTGGAATCTGTGCAAGATCGCGGGGAGCCTTTACTCGAGTACTTAAAGTCTTGGGCTTTCTGTTTAGCTGCACAACGTGTCTGGAAGCTACCCACCCCCCTATCGACTTACGATATGTTTTGCCCCCCAACTTCCCTGAAACCCTGCTTGACTGTGTGGATTCATATTTGGAGTGCCCTAGCTTGCATGGGCACCCCGGTCGCGACATATATATATGTGGACCTGAATATGGATCTTGGATCACTTAGCCATGTAGCTACTCATGATCAGTAGATTTATCTGGGCAATAGATTTATCTAATCAGTCGCTTTATGACACGGAATACCGATCGGGGCCGAGAAAATATTTGCTGTTTTAAAAGCCTCTAATGCAGGTGGAGCTTTAACAGATATACCGGGGCCAGACACGAGATTTCCAGTTGGCAGTCGATAGGCGGCTGCTTTGACCTCGAGTGACCCTGGATGAGGATCTCGGGTTAGCGATCCGCCAGTATAATTTGCAGTGTTGGTGGTACCAATTGAGTTCTAGCGATATCAACTGAAAAGCTGCAGAATCCATTAAAGGCGTTGTGGGGGTTAACCTGCAACCTTCGCCCCTGGGATCGAGGGTGCAATTGTGTGTGACGTGGAAAAACCTAGCGGGTTTATAGTCCTTAAGCTAAAACGACGGATCTAAAAAAATTTGATTATGCGAGTCTGACAGTACCGTACAGTACAGTGCACGGGCCTCTCTTTTTAAAGCTTGGGAGATTAGTTTATATCGATGCAAGATTGTTTCGTTTTACTTTTCCTTCAAACCCCCTCTGAGTTGGTTTTTCTCTCGGTGAAGCGGAACCACAACGAGTGGTTCCACATACTAACGGAAAGTGGGTTTAGTCAAGCAGCTCAGCGGGAAACAGTGGGGTTGGCACTTTCCTCGCTGCTGGTGGTTATTCAACTAGGATTTCTCCTGGTGACCAAAGCGCACTATTGAGACTTATACGGAACGAATCGAGATGGCTCATTGGAGGGAAGAATCCCCCCACCAGCCATTTCTCCGGCATATCTGCATCACAGTATTTTTCATTCGGTTAAAGTCATTATCTCGCGGAGCTGATGGTTGCTCGGAGTACTCGGGCGAGTGATAGATTGTGATTTCATGCATCGTGGTAATTACCCAATGTTCCTGTTGGAACATGTAACTCGATCAATAAAAATATTTAATGGTCCTCTTTTTGAGGGAAGACCCGCTCAGAGGGGTTTACGGTGGAAAGGGTCAATCATCAAATTCAGGGTATGTCAGATACCGTCCGATTGAGATGCATGCTATCCCAACCAGGCATTCCCGGGACTAGTTATTATGCCTTAGGAGACCTTCCTGCTTTATAAACGCTAGTAAAATGCAAAGATGTGGGCCTGAAAGTGAAAAATCACGAATTTACTGTGGGCTGAAATAGGGAAAACGACACCAATACGACAGGGCCTCCATAGTCAAAAGCTCTGCACCCATTACCAAACGACAGAGAAAGCATTTGGTCATATCATCTCCCTAAGTGGTAGCTACCGGTATATGAATCTGAGAAGGGGGAGAAGGGACCCTGGGCTTTTATTCGAGAGAGATACTGCAGCAGAGACGCACTAGTTGCGAAAAAGGCATAATTGCCACCACCATTGATTGTGTGGAGAAACCGGAACGGAAGTGTAGAAAAAGAAAACACCACATGAGCGGAATAACGAAAAGAAAAGAGAATTTCCGCAATTCCCTTTTATTCTGATACTAGTAGAGTGGATACCTAATGGGAGCTAGCGGCTAGATGTATGGAGCTAAATACTTGGTTGTTTCATTGGAGGCGAGAGCTATGAGTTGCCATGGATAGCCCTGGGCCGAGAGAACTGGAGACAAGAAAATGGGTTCTCTAGGGGGGGTTTTGTCGATTCTCAAGGACTAGAGCAAGGCCGGACATTTACGGGACCGTTCTAGAGGTGTTACCTGGAACGGGGAAATCTTGGCGCCGGCCGAAAGGACTGCTCGTGCCCCGGAGCAGTTAACCTGTGGATTCCCAGAATTTTAGGTAGGCCGGTTACCTGTGTTTCTGATTACGAAAGCTGGATCCACTATATCATATTTGGGTATTTGAGGGGGCGAGTGACATAAGGTGACCGCGTAAAGGAGTAAAGGAGTGCGGGCAAGATGACCATGCGAGTGCCTCTAGTTTTCCACCAAAGTGATGCAATATCGTCTACGCATTCCTAATTGGGACTGACATCAGTGATCGCACTTTTAGTAACGGTATTAGACGCCATAGGGCAGAACGGCCGTGATTTGGTGAGAAGTACATTTCCCTAGATGGCGGGAATTAGCTTCAGTTATACAAAGAACAGATTTAATTGATTGGGGTAGAGGAAATTTTACTATTTTTCTATGTAGCCACGGCTAAACGGAAATTCCCTCTAAAATCTCCAAGCTTAGAATTTTGTAAATGCGTGATACGCGAAGAAGCAAAGACTAGAATAAGCGTAAAAAGAGGAAGACGAGATTTCTTTCTTTTTTCGCTCTTGTGCCTTCCCGAATTGCTTTGCATAAAGACTTTGTGCAGGAGCAGGGTCTTTGTGGTTACTCGAGTTCTCTCAAGATGCGGCCTCCCTGCATTTTGTAATTAGCACCACCTCAGCGGATGGCTCAAGGGTGGTATCATGCAAGGTGCCGACATCCCAATCATTTGTTGATATGTGACATACCGTAGTCTAATAAGGGCCAGAAGAGTCGAGCGAACAAAAAATGACACAGCGCTGTGTGGATGGATGGTGTGACTAACAGTGAGTGGCACAAAGGGTGAGCGGCTACAATAGGTCTGGAGTTGGGTGGTGATCGAGTGATTGTAAGTGATGCCTGACCAATCCTATCATCCTTCTTATCGTGCCTATTTCCAAAGATTAACCTAGTTTGGGCACATAACCACCTGAGAGGACAAGTCGCGAGCACTGGTGCCTCTTGATGCTGGGATTGGTCTGAGCTGTTCAGAATCTGCTGACCTGTGTTACCGCCTGAGCTCGGCTGGGGCCAATGGGTTTTGGGATATCAGAGAGCTAGCTATTATTTTTAATAGTGTCTCCCCACCCCATTCTTTTACGAGTATGTGGAGACATCTTTTTCGTAATCTACTCGAGTAGGTCTAAACCGCTATGCACCGCCCTTCCGGGGTTTGGTAATCACTGAAGTAATGGGTATAATAGTCTCTGCCCTGACTGAAAATCTCATCTCCCTGAACTATTAACTCTTAGGTTAAGCTATAGTTAAGACCTGAGATCCAGTGAAGGGCTTGTAATTTGAATGGATCCTGCAGCGCCAGCAGGCTGTTAGCAGTTCGTATCCAAGTATTGTATGGAACACTGAGACAGCTGATTACCCGATGATCCCAAGCAGCTGGTCCTGTTTTGGTGGTTCGGAGTGAACTAGGGAGAGACAGGTCTCCGGGGCCGGACCGGCCCCGAGGTGTGGGGGCCCAAGCAACAGCCCACAGTTTTGTTATTGTTGTTTGTAGTAACCTGTCACTTTCATCCCGGGCGGTAAAAAAAATGAAACCCCAAGGAGTAGTGTGCAGATATCTTCAGATCACCAGGGTATAGTACATGACGCCTTTAGCATGGGCCCCTTCAGATATGAATCTAGCGGTCATCTAGAGTCACTAGTCCGGAGTCACCAAGCTTTTCCTGCAAAACTTGACCAACGTGACCGGTCTTCCCAGAACCCGGACCGGGCTACCGTGCCCGGGCTGTCCAGGTTCGCCGACCTATAGACAGGCCCTACTCAGGCTGGTGGATCTGGCCGGAGTTAATATAGGGTCCGAGTAGTAAGTTCACCTAACGCATCATACAAAACAGTACCACATAGTGCGGTAACTTACCATAAACTTAGCAGATGCCACTAGCCAGATCAATATGAAAAAGCACTCTGTACATCTTGATAGCTGGAATCCCATAGTTGTTAGGGTATGATAGTTAGTTTGGGGTACGACCGGTTTAGCGTCGTGACTGCCACTTAGGGGTTTTTCCCGTTGTGTGGGTTTTTCCTGTTTTGTGTGTTTGTGCGCTCTCTTCTGTATCTAGTCTGAGCTACCAGTAGAGAGCTTCCTGTATAGTACATCGAACATCCACATCGTTATCATCACATACCGGAACCACCACCTACGTGCTTTTCTCCGTGCTTCGCGCCGTTACCTACGCTACCCCAGTTATCATTAGGTTGTGAGCGAGCTGCCATCAGAGTGTCGCTATCACATCTTAATTGAGGCAGCTGAGGAGGAGAATAAAAGGTAATTTATATTTTTAAATGCATAGTCGTCCCCTGCGGTATTGCAGGTAAAAATACCATGAATCCTCAGAAGCTCCCTTCTCCATACTTGTACAACCCTCATCATACGCTACAAAATTCTCACCCCCGGATCTTTATCCGCTTGTTTTTTATGAGAGAAGGCATACATTATCAGCCACTCCTGTTCCTAATTCGGGCAAATTCTCTGAGTACCGTATTTTCTCGCCAAATTCACTATCTCCGTACAGGGTTCTAATCTCCATCTCAAGACGACATACCCTTAATAAAGCCTAGTTTTGAGCAAAAAAGGAATAGAAAGATTGCGACAACCTCTTACTCACCAGCACAACAAGGGTTAACAAAACCTTCCTATTCCCTTTTTGCTCAAAACTAGGCTTCATTAAGGGTATGTCGTCTTGAGATGGAGATTAGAACCCTGTACGGAGATAGTGAATTTGGCGAGAAAATACGGTATTAGACAGAAGGAGCGTCCCTAGTCTTATAGGATAAAATAGGAGTCAGGCGGCCATCTTTTATACAGTAAACATGCTAGCTATATGAACATTAACTCAAAATGATCGGTTTATAGTATAGAGCTTCCTGCTCCCCTCCCACAACCATATTTGACCCCTCAACACCCAAAGGAAAGGACAAATATCAGTTTTCGTGGTACGCAGGGCATCGTGGTGGTCAAGGGATAAAGAATACCGGGATCCATGGAGTTTTGGTAAAGGGGGGTAAGAGGCTGTGTAGTGCAAGGGCCAGTTAAATATGAGGGGTTGTAAAGAGTCTGAATACTATGAAGGTGCTGTTGACTTTGTGGGAACAGCTAGAGGACACAGAAGTGCCCATGAGTATACCATGGGCAAAGCTTGCCGAGCAGGAGAGAGGAGGTCACAGGCTAGATAATCGATGGGCATGCTAGCTTCAGGCGGACTAGGGGGTATATATTTCTAAACAGACAACAATTTTGGAAACACAACAAACACAACAAACACACCATCCAGCAACATCGTGATCCTCCGTAACTTTAACCCCAAACAATCTAGAACCATTCTGATCCTTAAAACCATGGGCCCATTCCCTATGCCTACCAGCGCAAAGGGTGGGCCAACTGAACCAACTACCTTATGCTAAATGGCATCGGGTATGAAAAAATAACCAACAAGATAAAGTTATGAGCGTCCTATACATGCCAGTATTCAACTTGAAAACAAAAATCCACCGCCGGGCGCCTAACCGCTGCACACCTCATATGCACAGGCCCTATAGCCCCATGTCTCCTAACTACTCGAGTACATGCCATAGGCAATCTGACAAGTTCCCGGGAGCTTCTTCTGGTGTATGAACGGAGGTCACTTAAACTCGATGTGAACTAGGACAGCAAAAGACATAATCACCAGGGTTGGATCTAATTTTACAGTAGGAGATGCTACTTTCCTGTACCACCACACAGATGTAACCTACGGTCTGGAATCAATTGTTTATAATACAGTAATGCAGGGCATCCCCCGTAAGGTAAGTTGGTGGCTGTTGTTTTCCCGCAAAATTATCACTATCTGGTTCCTCACCCTTTGTTAACTAGAACCTTCCTGTTAATGCTGCGGCCTGGATAGCGGATCATTTAACAACTCTTTCTGAATGATACTCCTAGGAAACCCACAAGAAATATAATGGAGAAAGCTCCAACTTAATACCGGTACAGCATTCAATCAGCATGATTGAAAGCCCCTCTAACACTCCTGCAAATGCTATCACAATGGCTTCGCTAACTTCTCCTTAATAGTACTAGGCATAGAGGCCATGGTTCATTTAGAGCGATAGATTCTCCACTAGCTAAGCTGGATACTTAGTTTGAATGAAACTATTTTTCATTGAAAACTATCCCCAAACACTGCCAGAATTGCCATCTACACGAGCGCCGTAAAGTCTCTCGAGATTCACTATCAGATCAATCTACCCCTCGACCCGAGATAGGTTCTGTTTAACTTAATAGAATTGAGAACACTAGCTAATGAGATCTACTACCTTCCGAGGGTTGATCTTATACTGCACCAGGAGGGCGCCGGTCCTTCTCAAAAGCTCTCGTCTGAGTCCGGGACTACAATGGTGACGGAGACAGTGAACCTCAAGAGAGTTTACGGTAGTTTCATAGGAAAGGCCACTCAAACCATCGTCTGGTTCTCTTTTAGCCCTTAAAAGTGAAAACTCCTACCGGAGATCATTGCGAATCGCTTTTCATCACCCTGGTTATGGGATTTCGGGTCGGGCAAGAGCCACATGGATGCTAGTTCGGAGAGCCTAGAGACGGGAGAATCCTGACATCTACTTTGCAGCGCAAACTACAAGATATTGCTCCTCTGTCATCCAAACCCTTGCCCGAGGATTCATTCTTTTGCTAGGTGTGACAGGTATCGGAAGGAGGGACGTAATTGAGGCCCGATCCGCCGTTTTCGACCCCATGTGTGTTTCTCCATAATATTCTCAAGCACCTTTACCTATTTCACCCAAGGGTTTATTCATTTTCCAAGACCTAATTAGTGATTACCTATGAACATTCTCTGGTTCGTGTTCTTGTTTCGTAAACCGAGGCGCCATCCGGAGAAGTTCGTCCACCGTGATCTCTACCCCGTCGGGTTCGTAGACAGCTGGCTTTTCTTTATTCTTTCCTTCCGGGACGGGGTATTAGGTAGCAAGTGAGCTAGAAGAGAAAGGTGAGTGACTGTCTATGAAGAAGTGAAACTTAGCACAGATTTTCAGAACACATCTTTGCTGATGAGTTAAGGAGGCGAACGGGTTATATACTCGCACAATACGCCTCCCAGGGGCACAAAAATTATTTCATGACTAAACGCTAACAGCGCTCCGGGATATCGAGAGGTTTGGCAGCAGGGGTAGAGCTACTCCTGGATGCTGGATAAGCCCGGGGGGGGGGGATGGAATCCTCTTTACTTACTCGCCCTACGAAGTTAGAACTGTTTCTCGAATCATACGGTATTTGGTCTTTTTTACTCATCGTTCATCGTGGAGTGTTCTGTGCTAGACGGGGTCCCTCAAAGACAACAAGGCCTAGCACTTCGAGGCGAGACCATCGGCGACTATTTGGTGTTAGAAATCAGTTAATCTTGTTCGCCATGCTTTTAGTTTCTTTTGTTATATGCAAGGCAGAAGCACGGAAAATATGTTTCCGTTGTTGGATGAGAAAGAGCATACACTATCAAAGGAAAGAAGAATGATGAAAGGAGATGAAGGAAGAACAAGAGCTGAGGCATTGGATCAAAGGCGGAGGAGAATGGAAGTCTTTGTGATTGATTTCTTTTGTTCAGAGATTACGCAAAATGTTACTTTCTTTTGTCTTGGAGCACGGAGGAAAGAAAGCGGAGATATGTGGTGATCGATAGAAGGATCAGACGATGGTTTTGTTTTTTTGATATATACTTCTGTCCTTACCACTAGTTTAGCAAGCAACGACGACGAGAAGACTTTTGCGCGCTATCTATTCCATCCCAGTGTTATTCGGTGACGTATATTTGACCATTTCGAATATTTAGGAACCTTCGCAGGTTGCTGATAAACGCAATTTCATACCCCATAGTACCTGTTGGGGTATAATAACAAAGTTTTTTCAACCCAGAGTCCAACAGACAACTTTCATACCAAATCCAGAATAATTTCTTCAAGCGCCCCGCCCTTCCCTCGTCTTGCATTACTAGAATGGAATTCTTGCCAACAAAACGTCTCTCCTAACATGGTATCTTGGTCATCATAGTCCTACCTTTCGTTTGCTTCCATCGGTTCAGCTGCCGTAATCTGGGGGACCAAAGTGGAGAGGATGCCAAGATCGGCGAAACCAATTCGAGAATCCATACAATGGAGGAGTCCCTTACAACAGAAATCGCCGATACGCTACCGATTCCACTAGGAGCATCGTGCTCTATGCCCAGCGGTAATGGTCGCTACCCAGTAAAGGGCCTGACGGCCTGATGGCGAGGACAGTCTGATGACGATCTTGATAAGATATACTAAATACAGTAAGGATTTGCCCCTGAAAGGGGAAGAAAAAAACTACAGAGGAAAGCGAGAAATTCAAAGTACTCGAGTACAAAATCTAGCAAAAGAAAATTAGAAAAAAAAGAAAAAAAAGCTGGCTAGGGAGCAGACAATAAAAGAGGATCTGATATTTTACTCCTCCTCCTTCTTGGGTTTCCTCCTTTTCTAAATGGGTTGCGGTGTCTTTTTCTCTTTTCTTTTGAGTGCAAATCCTTGCTGTATTTAGTATATCTTATCAAAATCGTCATCAGACTGGCAAGCCTGCTAGTTTGGGTCCACCGTATTTGGGTTAACCCGAACAGGATTGGGTCGTGTAGGCTAAGCCCAGGAAACTGGGGTTTGAGTGGACAGGCTCTTCTAGGTAGCAAACCCAAGAAACTATATAGATCTTATCAGAGCTTACGGGAGCAGCTATTGAGTTGTGATTGATCATGGAAGAAAGTCTTGTGTGCCATTGCTATTCTCGAGTTAGAATGATCTACGGAGAAGGTTCTATGACCACGTCGTTTGTTTGTTATTGCAGGAGGGGAGGGATATGACACGCATAGAGGAAAATTGACCAGGGTAGGAGATAGAAGGTTAGGATGATTTCATAATGTCATAATAATATTATACTCTTGTCTTTCCTATTATTATTTTAGGAATGCGGGGCCGGGGAACGAAATTTATGATTATATCATATCATACCTCTCTTATCATACAGTAAGTGATATTTTATTCTTCCCACTCTATCGCTGCGGCGTTAGTTACCCTCCAATAAGTCTTAGAATCAGATGAGCTACGAAGGGAGGATACAGTATCCTCCACGCCCCGTATCAGCCAATTTCAACCAACACAATGCCTCAGAAAGAACGACTCTCCAGTCGTTCGGTTCCCAAAAACTGAGCTAACCTTGTTTCTGTTTCTGCTCTCTTTGTTTTGTCAAGGATTCCGTGCATGCAAAAATATTAATAAGGTAAATCCTGCCGCTTTCCTTTGCCCAGTCACAACCCATCACTCATTTTTTCCATCTCAGATCTGTCCAAAGAAAACAGTTGTGAACCCAAGTGCGAACGCGGAGGGGGTCTGGTGTTGATTACCCTCTCTCTCATGCGGCGCCATTCCAATTCCACAAAATCGCTTCTTCAGTAGATAGGTTCAGATAGGATTTCTCCTCGCTAGATGTTATGGATTGTATAGGAAGCTGAAGGGATCTTGAGGGGGGGTATGTCCTAGAAACACATCTTTGAGGATAATAGTTTTAGGTTGTCATTTAGTTGTTAAGAGTTTTTCGTTTCCTCTTGCAAGAGAGCCCTTCTTATACGAGTACATTCCTTTTCGCTATTTCCTAGAACAGACCACCCTGGATACCAGAGCCTCTTCCCTCAAGTACGAAAGCAGAAAACAATTGACTTCCTCCAAACCAATTTGCCTATTGCTTCTTTCTGAAAAATTTGGGCCTTCTTGGTGGCCCTGGTCCGTTCGGGTAGCTAGGCATCATTTAGGCTGGGTTTAAGAATGTCAAGCACTAGTAACCTACCGCTAGTCCAAAATGCTTCGTTCTCATACTATAACGTGCTGAAACATGATGCTGAGTATCTCTACTAATTTCGCCACTTTGAGACACTTTTGTCGCTACCCGATTTCGAATACCGTACGCCATGAGAATGCAAGTGCTGCACTATAGGGCAGCTCGCTCTCGACAAACTGAAGACTATTCTAAAGCCTGTTGATTTGCCGGTGCCCGCGCTCCCACTCATTTCCCTGCTTACCATAATTCTCTTGCTCTCATATGAACTTTTTAGCTGTTGCACTAACCTCAAGCATTTAATATTTTGACTATTATCGAGCACAAGGGTAGGAACGTATTAGCTAGAACAGGCAAGGTTATATTTGGCTAATTAACCTTGAATAACTGCTCCATAACTTCTTTCCCGACCTTGTATCATAAGAACTTGAATAATTGGACCCGTGCCAAGTAGTCCAATATCTCCTCCCTAAGAAAAGGAACTAAAAACACAAGACCTATTCTCCAAGACAATTAAAAAAAGATAAAAGGACGAGACCGCATGATACTAGGATTTGAGATTCCAGCGTCCTATCACATGGTCCAATTATCCCAGTTCTTACGATAGGTAAACCCCTCCCATCCTCAACCCTTCTAAAGCACCAAAAGCAAAGAGAACATCCGCAGACCAAAATATGGTACAGCCGGCACCTCGGTGAAGGACTTTAGCCCCGGGTCAATCCTAACCCTACAGTTTCACAATACGCATAGGGCTCTACTTAACCTGGCTATCTTCAATATCATACTAGGCTACACACTCCTGCACAACCCCATCTCCTGATACAACTTTCAGGGCCTGGGTAACATCTCTAGATTCACCTTCTTCCTTGCCCTAACGTTGGACCCGCGAACCAAGCTACAAGGCAAACACTACCAAATCGGCGCTCTGATTGTGATCCTCTCGCTCGCCGGCAATAGCGGTGAAGGTATCAGGTACCAGACCTCGTGCTCCTAGAGCGAGGGGGGGACACAAATATACTGGCCTTGGTATTAATAGTCATTATAGTTGGGATTGCGATTGTGATTGCCATTGTGAGCCTCAAGATAGTTTACCCAGAACTCAATCTCTTCGCGAGCAGTTACATATCACACCAAGTAAAGCTACGATATAGCAAAGATGTTGATAGCACAATGGAGTATAGTGAGCTAACTTCTCATTCCAATTTTCGGGCATATGATTTCATGCCTATGTTCAGCTGTTTACCAACAGTTGCCAAGATATTCAAACCCAGGCACTAGAGAGTTTGCGCATGGCCTAGGTGGCGGTTAATAGGAAATGGGCCTAGGTCTAAAAATGAGTTTGCGCAATAGGTGTAGGTATGATAGCTCGGTAGCTGGAAGACGGGGATTGAATATCATACGGTAGGGTGGTATTGCATTGCCCTCAAAATGGTTCCCTGGATTCCCGGCTATACAAGTGGGGTATGATACTACCGTACTCATACTGACTGCCATAGGACAGGTAATAATCTCCTACTGAATGCCCAATATTATCATCAGTAAAATCTTTAATAAAATGTAAAAAGAGAGCTGTGTTGCTGCTGCTAATTTGTTGTTCTGCAGTGATCGGATTTCTTCAGGTCTGAAAAGCCCCATTTTGCACCTCCTCCAGGTCTTGCAATCCACCTGGGTGTCCAAGACTTTTAGGTTAACAGAAAATAACCTGTTTTCCTGCCACCTAGGTCTCCTTGCGCAAACTCTCTACTGAATCTATTATCGCTCTAACTTGTATCATACTTAAGTGAAGTTCATAAAGCCTATAAAAAATTATTGAGGCACACTCTTCAACTCTTTCAATAGTGCTTCAACCTGCTGCTCTGTGTCCTACCACCTTCTTGGACACTTTATACTTCCAAGTACCTGAGTTAGTATATTAAGGATATATCATACCAGACTCAAGCTGTTCCTTATCCAGTTACTTCTTGGTACCTGGTATGGGTTTAGGTCCAGTCGGCTCTGGTAGGCATGTACTAGGGCATCACACTAGGAAAAGCTGAGGGCTTTTTTGGTAAAAATGGGACCGCCCCGTTGGACGGTCATTTCTGCTGTGAAAATGGCCTTCTCTCCGTTTTGAAACGGAAGGAAAAGGGCCATTTGTATGGGGGAGCGGAACGGAACCATTGTGTCCAAACAAGCCCTGAGTACTAGTAGTTTTGGTATGGTTCCAGCAGCCGTATGTACTTCACCACTTTCTACCATAAAGCCCGACGCCTTTCGGCATAGGAGGCAGTATTGTAGTAGACTATTGTTCAATTCTGACCCAAGTCTATAAAGCCCCAAATTCGGCTGGGGGAGGATCCTTTACCCATAACCACCTTCCTAAACAGGAAGGCAAAAAATTGGGATCCGGAAAATCGAGGAAACGGAGTTGGCATATGAAGTAACCTGTTATAAATTATACTAACTACTACACATCCCCCTTGAAACAGGTTCTTTTGTGGATAACCTGCTACCTTGAAATGCTATAACCCTATTCCTGATATCACCAAGCCACACAAAAGCTAAAATGTTTAAGATGAAAATATATTGCTTGCATTGTTGTCAAATTTCTCACAAGATAATTTCAATAAGTACTAGTACAGAGGACTCCAATGCCCTCGAGGTCTCGAGGAGGCTTATGCTATCGTAGTCTACCGGCACTGTAATCTTGGCACCGGCGCACCCATATTCTACAGGACGTCATCTAGCATCTGCTAGCCTACTTGTAGAAGACTATCGTTGGCAAGGCCTAATTTAGCAGATTCTTGAGATCTCAATCAATCTGCATCTACCCATAACGCAATGCTGCCAAGTGCATGACAGCCCAAGTCTGTTCCCCCCAAAATTTCCGCGGACCGTTTTCGCCACCAAGGCCATTAAAGTCCGGCGAACGAGTGGTGAGCTGGCAAAGATGCTCCCCCTTCAATCCACTGCAGCTTCGCCCTGACTCATAAAAATCCCCAGAGGTATAATACGAACGAAGGAGAGAAAAGTTGAGGCGGAAAATTGAATCATACACGTGACGCCAGCTGGACTTCCCCACAGAGCCTCAAGAATGTTTAGTTTTTTTTTGGTTGAGGTTTGTGGCGCATACTAGAGACATCGGCAGCCCGGTGAGTGGGTGAGTGATGTCATGTTACTTCTTTTTCAAGGGATTGATTAAATTTACTCGAGGGCCGCAGGTGAAAGAGAGAGTGGAAGGATGGATCCTTTGTTTTGGTTCGATACCTTTCATTAGGACGAGCTTTGCTCTTCGAAATCCGGAGCGATCATGACCGGCTCTCCCCAGATTCAAATTTTGTATCCGACCTGCCCCCCTTCGGCCAGGGAAGTAGGAATGGTTTATTGAAAGCGGATGGGGATAGGCACAATAGACTCTATCGTGGCAGATAGGGATTCGGCCTTTTAATTGGCTAAATAAATAACACTATGAAGCTGTGATCAAATGGAGAGTGAGAGAAGCAAGGGGGATGGTGTTATGGAAACCTTGTCTTGTTTTATACTACAGTACAATTTCATGCGGCATGATAGCTGGGTACTATGATATTCACTGAGAACCCAACAATTTCAGGCCAACAAACGCCTTAAACCAATGGATATTCTCAAGCTGCATGATTCGCATTCGATGATTCCTGGACCGCTGCCTTCTCTGGATGCAGCAAGGGTCCCTTTTGCTCCCTTGCTCAAGATGCAGAAGCTTTGTTTGGGCTGATGTGAGTGATTTTTTGTTTGAAGATTTTATGCTGTGCCCGAATATTGGTTTCTTTTTTTTTGACTGACATATTTCTTTTGAGCGTCATGGATGCTCGCACAGAACTGTCAGGTTCATGCCTCACTTGGCTGCCTGTGGTCACACCCTCCTTATCAACCGACTCTAAGCCCGACTACTCGTTGGCTGTGAGATGCGGCACCCCGCCAATGCCTGCCTGTCTCGCCTGCCTGTTCTGGTAGGGAAGCACCGTCATCGACCGGACGGCCGCTTGAAACCCGCGGGGTACGGTACTCGAGGAGCCGGAAAGAATTCTCGAGAGTGGGAAAAGCCTTTCTCCTTAAGCACTGCCTCTATTTCGGTATACTCCCAATAGTGCGGAGGAGAAAGAAAGTGCATAGCGGATTGGAGCACTCGGAGCGAATGAGATGGGATCCTGCTAATGATAGGCAGGCAAGACTTCCAATACCAGCAGGATAAGCCGGGAGACACATATAAACTACTATCCCCGCCCTCTTCTCTTTCTTTCCATGCTCTACTCGCTAGTTATACGGTAGCAATAACAACAAACAACAACAAACAACGAAAATCGTCTGTACTCGAGTATATATAGACTGCCCCTCGAAGTTTGGAATATCCACAATCCCAAACATCCTCCAACGACAACAACACCCACAGCTTTCCCGAGCAAGCTGTCGACCGCTGATCATTCTTTCAGTCATTCTATCAAACCGTCAAACTGAAGTACCCAAACATTAAGAGCTCCTCGAGCAATTCACTCGTTCAACCCCCCAAGCCAACCGAAATGTCCTACTACGCAGGCCGTACCGCTAACCCCTACCGATCATCCACTGGCACTCTCGCCAGGCCCCCTTCCCCTACTCGCAATAATCACATGGTTCCTGTGAACCCCCCATCCCCGGCCGACTCTTGCTCATCCTGCGATTCCTCACTCCCGCTCAATACCCCCTGGTCCGGGACCCCGACTTCTTCGATGCCTTCTGTTTCTACTCATCACCATCCCCACCGTCACAGCCGCCCACGAAGACAGTCCATTAGTGATGGTGTTAGGATTGTTGAGCCCTCCCCCCGCATGTCAGCAGATGGTCGCCCTTCTCCTATCGTTATTCACAGACAGCCCCCTGTGCCATCTCCCCCGCCAACCTCTCGGTCACTGAACGCATACCACACCGAATCCAGATCCCATGGTACCTATCGTAGCGATCGCTCCCCACGCACTCTGATCGTACCTGCATCATCAAACTCCGACCGCGATCGTCGACGACGGGACTCCATGTCTGGTCCGCTCTCTGCGAGAACCCTTGCTAGCCACGGATACACTAGATATTACAACTCAATTGATATCCAGGACGACCACGAGGGCAATGCAGAGGGCGGAATCGGTCGACGAGGCCGCACCAGGTTTCCACGGAAGCTTGTGAACAAGGAAGCCGTTGAGGAGATGGGGCTACCATGGACAGAAGACTCAGACGGATGCGTTGTCGTTCTACAGGCACTGGGTAGAACCGAAGTCGAGAGATTGGTGGATCTGACGGAGGAGATCCGACGTGAGTACACTGTAATTTCTCCTCGCCCTTTCCTTGACTAATACTCCTTCACCATTGCCCTCGTCGGCTCTTTTAATCCTGTGCACTGACATATATACTAGGTCGTCGTCACTCAACCGGCAAAGCAGTCACCTTCGAAGAGAAGACTATAATCCACGAAGTCCCACCCTATGCACCAGAGTTGCCCCCAGTCTCTCAAGAACGCATTGTACATCACTATCCATCCCATGAAACCACGCGACACCGTGCACCACTAACTTCCGACACCGCGGCGCATCATATCTCCAAAACTGTCACTACAACTACCACTACCACATCCCCAACTTTCGGACCGACGGGATTCATTGGATTGCCCGGATCCTCGCAGGAGAGGCTAGCGAGAGCCGAAGAGAAGGCCGCCAGAGCAGAGGATAGAGCAACTAGATTAGAGGAGAGGGCGGGGGTCACTGGAAGGGCGAAAGATGAACATGAAGCATTCAAAGCGAGGGCCAAGGCTCAGGAGAAACAGCGTAAGGTTGAAGAGACGCTGCTGAAGGAGAAGGTCAAGATGGAAGAAAGGGAGATGTCTGAGAGGACATTGAGGTTTCAGAGGGGTGATGGCCGGGGGAATGTGGTTGTTCTTAAGTAGTTTGCGTTTAGGTTTTTTTTTTTTGACTTTGAGGCACATTGTTATTTTTTACAGATTGTTTCTCTTTGCTATCATAACTATTTGATGTTTTCCTATTATCATTTTCGTTGCCGTTGGAGTTGTCGCTTTATGTTTCATCTATTGAGTGGGATGGTACGGGAAGTTGGCTATCATAGCAAGCATTCACACTCATTCTATGTAACTTACCTGATGATAAGGTTTCGTAGCATTTCATTTGGTATCTCACGGATGATTATTTGTGGTGTTGGGGATCAAGAGTTTGAGATCAATCATTATTATTTTCAAAAACAAAAAACAAACAAATAAATGTACTCGTACACGTGCTCGAGTACCGCGAAATGCTCAGCCCAAAACTCACAATCTGCTCTTCGCCTCATAAGCGATTCCTCCAATCCCGTGCATCCCTTCGACCACCCTATCCTAGGCCCGCCGCGCCCCTAAAAGAAGCAAGTTTTTTCCTTCCCCTCTCACTTACCACCACCGTCTCATGGAAAATTCTACCGTATCTATCCGAACTCCAGCAAAAAAAAAATACGACCCACAGAAGCTCATCACGACAAGCCTACCTACCGAACTCAGCCTCATAATAGAGGGGAAATTATTACCCCACGCATATGGTTTGGCCCCTTCCTTCCGAGTCAACCCGAACAGTCTACCTACCCTAAGCTCATCGCTGCGCATGTTTCCTGATGACGTTCATCTCTTCTGCGATGCGTGGCAGCTCCGATGCAATGCATCCCGTATCTGGGGTGCGATTGAAAAAGCACAAATTATGGTCCTTTGCTTGCTTTTTGGGACGACAAATGTGTTTTTCAGCTTGTCTTGTTTGTTTGGTGGCCGGGGTTACTGCAGTGGGGGTCATGGGGGATCACTCGTGGCTGGGGTTGTCGTTTGTGGGTGTGTGGTTTACAAGGCGAAAGGTCGATACCGTAATTCCTATTTGCATGGGGGATGGGGTACTGATGAGGTTGGAGTGGCATCGTGGCATCGACGTGGTGCCGGTACTTTTGTTTTTATGCAGCCGAATAAGCCCAAGCAAGTCACGGGGCTTCACTCGAACCACCAGCACCATCGGGCACCCGCAGAAAACAAGATACCGGTAGCAGGCAAACGCCACAGATCCAGAGTCTCCGGAGAACAATTGCTCACCCGTTGGCCGTCCTTTTACGAGAGCGAGTGCACTAATGCTCGAATCGTAGGGAAAAGTGAGCATTCCCACTTCGATTTGCTTGGGCGCAGCCTAGGAGCGTTGAATTGGCCTGGAGTAGTGCACCGTCCACGTCAAATACAGCCACTTCTGAGGTTGCCGATACGAGGTGGAGGGAGGGTGTTGAAGAAATTAACCTCTGCACAAGCATGGTGCTGAAGATTTAGCTGCATTGTGCGACTTTTTTCTTTTCTTTTTGGAACTATTCCAGGGTAATATGCGGTACTCGAAATCAATTTAGGTGTGGTTTGCCAACTGTCAGGTCTTTTGTCCTCCCCTGGTTCTGGTGGGTACAATACAGCAAGGCGGAAGGTGGAAACGGGGTGGGAGAACTCTAATGGGGGCGTGACCAATACCGGCGGGTGGCGAATACCGGCGGCCGGTAACGAACAGGGATGCCGGCAAAAAGTGAATTACGGTAGTCAAAGTACCGCATTTACCCTTGCGATTCTCCATGTCCAGCACCCCTCTAATCTCCAGATTTGGAAACAGGAGGCCTTGGAAGGGTGTGCTTTCCTATCACGATAAGATCAACCTTCAGGATCTCATTAACAGGCACGCGCAATTCTGTTAACTTGTCAAACCGAACCTATCCTAAGTTAACGGAGACAGCGAATCGCAAGAACAAATACGACAGGGTAACAAAAAAACTCCAGTCGCTGACCCCTGTTTGTCACCCCGCCGGTATTCATCATGCCCCCATTGGAGACTGTGGTGCGGTTAGATGTTCTAGTTTCATGGCACGGGAGGGGGTGCTCGAGTACTAGTACAGTGCCGTTATACGGTAGTCTAATTGTTTAATGCTATGTGGCTTCCCTTGGGTGCACGCTGGTGAGTTCTACAGGGTCCCAACACCCTGCTCTAAGCACTACCGGGATGATCACTAGGGGAGGGTAGAAGAAACAATGACGACAGTACTTGTAGGTAACCCTCACAAAAAGCGAAGCTACTCGTGAGACAATTGTCTGCGCCACTATAAATTTCCGGGTACATGTGCACATTATTTGCAAAGGTTTGGACTATAGTGTTATATGAATTTTCAATTATTCCTCTTATGCCCCGGATATCCGGGATGGATTGATGGTCAGCCCCTTAAATGGATAAAGTTGGGTATAATAGATCATTCGCAGCCAGCTCTCCAAAAGCCGCTGTTCGTCCCGGAAGGCAGCTGCGACTTTCCATGCGTTATTACGCTGTAATGTCGGAACTGGAGTGAAAATCTTCGATCTTGAGGTCTGCGCGTGAGTCAAGTTGTTTACTCGTTACTTCTAAGGTTTTAGCTGAGTTGTTATGACTCCGGAAACCCTAGTTTCGGTGGGCACTACTCGCTATGCTTTCTTTTACGTCCCCTACCAGCTCTGCTGGCAATGCATGTGTGCCTGTGGGCATGATGTGTTTACGATGATGGTGGGTGATGATGGTGGATATGAGGGGGAAGGAGGGGCTAGTCGTTTCAGGAGGGGGGAGTCGGGGTGATGGTGGTGTGGGTACAGTACGATTGTTTCGGTGCTATGCGACATGGTCTAGGTGAGTTCTAGGGAGTCATGAAGTTGCACTCGACGCGGCGCTGGTGTGCGCGCACTAGGCTGCAGGATTCGGAAAGGGTGAACGAATCCTCATGCTCATCCGATGCAAGAGACACCTGAACACAGGGGGAGTCAATGCCACGTTGAGGAGAGGTGAGATGCCCTCGACATGTCCTGGTTTTCCTCTAAAAGTTTAAGTACTCCTTGCCTGGGGTGGGCTCGCGATGCAGAATGATACAGCCAAGCTCGGACATGCGATATAGTACTGGTACCAGTTGTCTCATTACTAATCATGATAGCGAGCCCTATGCCCTAGCGACGGAGATGGAGGTGGGTGATTGGGTTAGCAACTTTCACACCAAGTTGGTTGATAATAAGAGGGAGTTCAACGAACGAACCAAACAAAATAGCCAACTTGCATTAACGCTTACTAAGTTACTTTTAGTGTGTTGGCAGGGTCCGTTGAGCCTGTTCGTTGACCTCCCCTGCTCTGTTAAAATTTTACTGTACTCGAGTAACTTAGGCACTGTAGCGGATTCATTAACCAAGTTCCTTCCTATCATAGCTTGGATTAGATTTTTCGGCATTTTCAAGAATGTTCGCCCTGAGAGTTATCCTTTGCAAAAGTGCCATTTTGTCCATTTTTATCCCTTTTCGGAATTTGGCGGATAGGAGCCATTGTCGAGTAAGAGAAAAAGCTATTTTGAATTAGACCAGTGTTATGCTTTATACAAGAGCTCGGGCTACTGTTCCCTGGAACTTTGTTTCCAGCAATTGAACGCCCATTAATTACGGAGCCCAAACTTCATTCGCGAGAAACGTTCCGCGAACAAGATGCGCTTCTGTAAATTTGTGCTTGGAAGGAGTGTGATATAGTCTATCATACTCCTGAAATTTCTACTCTACTATCGGCTATTTAAGTGAAGGAGAATGGATGATGCACAGTACACAGGATGCACTCACAAGAAATGCTATGCCCAGAGATATTCTTCAGTTAAGCCCCCCCCAAGCTTATTAAATACCGGGAGGGGGAGAAGACCTATCCCATTTCCTTCTATGGTACCAGGAGTTCGTTCCTACTCCCCCCCTCAAAAGTATATAATTTTTATACTCTAGCTCGAGGTATTAAGTATTACCCTCTAGGAGAGTTAAACTTGGAGACATGGGGAAGCTATGCCCCCCGGAGCTATAACCGTATACTATCAACTTACCCCATTGTCCTGGCATTGAGTGTTAAGTTATTTTAGGAATAATATTCTTTTTTTTTTAAAAAAAAAAAAAAACACTGACTGGAGGAAAAACGAAAAGTGGATAAAAAGGATAGGGGCCAGGAATGGTATGGTAAGGGCTCGCGATGTTTGGTGTTCCCTCCTTCACGGAAAGAGAGAAAGAAAAGGACCGTTTTTGATGAGGTGTCTGAGTAACTTAGGGAGATTCGGAGGATTAGCTTTGTGATGATGATGCACTATATCACACTGCCACATGAAGGGGCCTCAAATACCACAGTGAGTCTATTGGCTTGGAGAGAAAGTTCAAAGCTAATGTTTTTGTTTTATTTTAACGCCCGGAAGAGAGAGAAGTTTAAGGAGATGATCGCCTGCTCATAAAAAAGTATGGGTGGGAGAAAGAATTTGCTAGATTTCTAGAATGTCTCGCTCCTCAAATCGAAACTCCAAATATAGGTTTACTTACTTGGGAAAGGATATATTTGTTTCTAGAATGGTCCCGTGTTTAAGCGTTATGTTGTTATTTTGGCACACTCTCGGGAAGTGGTGAAAATGGGGGAATAGGTTAGTAAGAATGCACAAGGATACCGGTAAATGATGAGTTATCATAGATAATGGTTGGATGATACAATATTCACAGATCTTGGGCACTATCCCATAATGGTGAATGCTTTGAATTGAGGTTACTTTTTCGTGAGGTATACGGGCCAGGTGGAGCCAGAGGAGGGTGGTTTTTTTTGTTTAACCTCTTTGCCTACCCAAGGAGCTCGGCTCTAAATCCTTCCCTGGCATGGCCAGCGACTCCCGGAGAACTGGAGGGTCGATAGAGATTTACTCTTAAGGTTAGATCAATTGTTGTTTGGTTGGGAAAAAGTAAAACTTAGGCAAAGGGGCAAGAAGCAATAAGCAGGGCATATATGGTCAAGCCACCAGATCCAGATCTGTGCCCAGTGAAAGCCCGATGCTATATTATAAATTCTCCGGCTACAGAAAGAGTCCAGCCCAGGTTGTCAATGATATGTTTTCCTGGAAAACAGCACAGGAAGATGGCAGAAAACCTGGGGGTACTGGGACGAAGATTGTGCTAGTCAATCGTCAAGATCACCTGTAGATAAGCCAACAGTTTCCACGCGCACCCGACCTCTCTAGTCTCCCCTCTTGCAGATGGTAAGATCTTAATTTTGATGGGACTCGGTTTCTGCTTCACCCAGGGCTCACGGTCGTGCGTACTCTCAGCACTGGATAATGACAGAGTCTGCTAAGGAGTGGGGGGATAGCGCCCATCGGATTCTCAGGTCCCTCGAAACCCCACACCAATAACTTTGGGTTTATTTCCCAGTTTGATGTTGATGGGTCCTTGTTTGCTATGCCCGATTTTCTTTCTATGCACCATTAGGTGCATTTAGGGGAGAGAGAGATAGTGCTAGGTGGGGAAACGAAGAAACATATATCACGTTTAGAGAGTTTCCGTAACTTCTGAGGTGTGGTGCCACCACCACCCCTGGCCGTCTTTCTGAGGCATGCCCTCCAGGCTATCGGCTTAATGAGGATAGTTAGATAAATAGCTTCATTGCAACTGGCAATTTCAAGGTGAGAAGTATGAGCGGTTTCAAGCGTGCAGGGCGTCTGTTTTTCAGAAAGGCTGGTGTAAAAACGGTAGGGCGATGGCAAGTGCCTAACAATCACTTGACCCCCGAAAACTCCCGCCGATTATGTGTAGGGCTCTACAGCCCATCAGCCAGTCATCTATACTGAAGCGATAGATCCCGCAATCTGAGATGTCCCCAGGCCCGGAATATTTGAGGCACTGCGGTCACTCCCGCCAAGGGCCCCCGAAGATGGGCTGGCCAGGCCTTTAGGCTCATTAAAGCTAAAAGATTATACTATACTCGATGGGAAGGTAGACCCGGGACCTTACCAAGGTTTTGTGACGGCCAAAACCATCAAACTCGTGACGAACCGCAGGTAAACGACATGGACTACGGATCAGCCCAAGAGGGAGGAGGTAAAGAAATTTGATCCACCAGAATCTGACAGGTTCAAGCATTACTACGTATCATTTCTCATCTACATATTCACAACCCCTCACTCGACCCTGGACGCCGGGCCCCAGCAGGGAACGTGGAAGATAGGGGAATAAGCAAACCGCAGCATGATCGAGTATTTCCGCCCTCTCCCCCCCAAGGGACGGGGCGCCATATGTTGCCCCAGGGTCAATTCCAAAATATAGTCACGCGATGTCATTGGTGGATCTAAAGTGCAGCATTGCATCACCAGCATGGGCTTGATGGGACGAGCGGAATGCAAGTAAGGAAGGAAATTTATATGTAAAACACCCGAATGAGTAAAAAGAATACAACAATAAGCTAAAGTCCACGGGAGCAAACGCTAGTAATCTAGCACCATAGCTCATCTACTCCTTTGTAGCCAGCCCTTTGACCCTCGGCCCAAGCCCTCCCGGTTTTCCTACAATTCCTTTATGCCGGCCTTGCACTTTCCGCCCACACCAACCAGCACCCTCAGTTATCTGGAGGTCCCAGGAAAGCCTTTGGTACTGCTGATCCCACTTCGTTCGCTTTTTTTTCTTTTTCGTTCGGTGCAGCTTGTCAGGGATGCCTTCGTAGCATGGGGATGGAAGGTGCTAGCGCTAAAGGAAGGAAGGGAGGAAAAGTGAGAGATCTGGTTTAGCCTTTTGGATGATTACGCTTGCCTTTTGTTTTGTACCAGTACTTGTAGTTCAAGGCATATTTGTCCGTTCAGCGCGATATATGCCGGATCGGTGATCTATGATAATCCCTATCGGAGATTATATTCGACTGCTCTCTCTGAATTACGAGTTATAACACAGCCGACTTGATACAGAGGCAGATCGTAGAGTGAAGCATGCGAGTGAGTCCCTATGACCTCTTATTCGCCTGACCCAACACAAGTGACCTACTCTAACCCGCCCCCTGAGCAACCTCCCCATCCACCAAAAAGCTCACATTCACGCACGCACTCCCTCCAAACACCAAGTTCGTCAAATTTGTCATCCTCCTTCCCCCTCCCGATGATCTACCGATAACGCAATAGCGTATGAATGATCTAGTACCAGTACTGGCACGGGTTCTAGGTCTAGTCTCACGAATGAGTGACATTTGATTGCGAGTTTACTTACTTGTTATTGTTGGTTGGTGAGGGGCAAGGGCTTTCTCGCAGCGAGGAGTGGTCGATCGCTGGGGTTGCAGATCGGACCGTTTGCTTGATGTGCCGGAATGCGGGTTCCCCCGTTGTGTTTTTATTGGCTGCTTGTGAGTGAGTAAGGGTCGGTTGGCATGTGATCTTGTGTATGATTTATGGAGTGTTCAAGTACTGGTACAACGGTTTGAAACGAATTTGCCAGGGTAAGTTCGCATATATGATAATGTTGCTGTAGCGGTCCGGTCGTTCAGGATTACATAGGTTAAATATAAAGTATGCGGCATACCAAAGATAGTTTGGATATCAAGCACCTGTCGTTAACGCTACAACTCACCCGGACTCGTCCATTGTCTCATCATAATCATCATCCTGATCCTGACCCTCGCTAGAGGAAAATCCTTCCACCACCTCAACATCGTCCATCCCTTCCTCCCAAGCTACCTCCTCTGGAACCTTCCCACCCCTTTCCCTCGCGGCATCAAAACACTCCTCAGCCTCCGCTCTCAACTCTTCCCGCCTCCCCAGATCACTCTCCTTATCCGCAATCGCATTCAACACCATCCCTTTCATCAACCACAAACCAACCATATCTGGCCACGGCGGTGTCAACATCAGTTCCTCAATCTCCCCCCGAACCTTCTCAAGCCCTCCCGGCTGCATAACGCATAATCGAAATAATGCAGGGTAGAAATCCAACGCGGATGCAGCACCCATGCGCCCGATGTCCCCTTCTTTTCTTGCAGTAGAAATTATCGCGGGATGATGAGCGTGGAGGTGGGGGCGGTATGGGTAGAGTAGAATCAAGCGGTTCAGGTATTCAATTGCTTTTTCAATGTTTGCGTTAGTGGGAGTGGCAGTAGCGGGGTTTCGGAGGAGCAGGTCAAGGCCTATACTCCAGAGAGGCCGAAGGTCAATGCCCCTACATCGTATTAGCAAAGCAAACGCACGCGCCGCACGCGGGTAGTCTGCTTCCAGCAAGGCTCTGTGTAGAATTGTTGTAACAACCACTAAATGCTTTTCCCGTAGGGAGTGAGGTTTCGCAGGCGGGGTCGTAAGAGAGTGCTTCGTTAATAGTTTTTCAAACCGCCGGGAGTGGCCCCCACGACGGTGGATTGCTTTCGGCGAGAGGTGTTCTACTTCTCCATCGTTATCCGAGGGCTCAGGGGATGGAGATAGGGATGAGGGTAAAGAGGGAGGTTCGTTGATTGGAGTCCATGTTGGAACAACTGGGGGAGTTCCAGGTGGGGAGGGAGTTCCAGGCGGGGATGTGGACGGCGGCCGCTTTAGTGGGGGAGGATATTGGGGAGGGGTTGGGAGAGCAAAGTAGGAGCGTTGATCGGTTGGCGCATTCATGTGAGGATCTGTCGCTGCTGTTCTTGTTCCTTCTGATCAGAGGAGGGAACGGGAGAGGAGAGGTTTTAAATAAGTGTAAGATTTTTTCGAAAAGTAACTTATTGCAGAGGTACGAGTACTAGGAGGGTTAATATGGGGGGAGGAGCGCCGATGTGTGGTGATGATGGCAAAGTGCAGAAGAGGAATGTCGCACCAGTAACCAGATTCCAGTGCAGGCTACAGGGATCCACTCATGTTTTTATTCCTATTGAGTAGGCAAAAAGTTATTGAATACCCTATTGCTGAATTCACACCGGTAAATAACTTGGCTTAATAACCACTTCGCAACACTGTTCCCATTTTAGCATGTGACGCAAAACGAGTTCACATCAATTGCTTCAACCCATTCTCTTTCGAATCATCTTGACCTCCCCGGCGTGAGTCTCTCTCTCTTCCTTAATACGCCTTCTGTATGCAGCCGTCTCAACACAATTGCTCCACAAATGCCTCAATCATAATTTATTTCCTCCCTCTCCTCTTCCTCCTCCCCCCCCCCTCCTCCCCACCATTCGCTTGTTTCTTCCTCTTCGTCCTTCCGCCTTCTTCTTCGATCAAGAAGCCAAGTGTTTTAGCAATGAAATTTGTTCCCCGAACCACGAGGATATACTCCTTGCTCCTACCCGCCAACTCCTCCGTGAGCTACTCAAGATACTCTTTCCCGACCTGCAATTAACGAGCATGTGACAGTCTGTATTACTCAATTCCTCCGCACGAGCAAGATTTTTCGCCACGGGAATACAATTATGTCGGAGTTCAGAGAGGCCGGCGGGGGCAGGAATTGCGGAGGAGGCTACTACCACCTTGCCGGCCGGAGCTGGGGGTTCGAGGAGTCAGACTGCAGAAGAAAATAGGGTAGGCGTTCTTTCAAACCCCTTAGAAATAATCGGGGTTTTTTTTGGTTCCCCCGGCCACCCCGGCTCCTGATTGAAAGTTGACAAGGGGGACTATGATAGGACTTGTACCTCTCTGTATTATCATCTACCTCTACGAAGCGAGAAGCAAAAGCATACTTACAGCGGTTTACACCCTCACTCTCTACCCCGCCAACACAACCTGGCGCTCCCCCACCTACCCCCCTCCCGAAGTCTGCGAAACAATCCTCATCGACCAGCTCGGATACCAAGACCTGGGATCAGACACATGTGGGAGGATTGTTAGAAAACAACTCAACAGTAGAACCGAGCATTGCACCGGCTCTATTTGTACATGAGACAGCTGAGGATATTCATGTTGGATTGGTCAAGATTCGGGATGTGAGCCATACGGACGACCCTACGCTGAAGGGGGTGGGAAGGACGATATGTCAATTGCAAAGGCTGGGGTTGTTCATCATTGTGGTGGTGGACGAGGTACTTCCTTCGGTAAACAGCTCCGAGGTAATTGCAAAATGGCGGACCGACGCCGAGAAGCAAGCGGATAGAATCGTATTGGCCATTGAGGCGGAGAGGGGGCAGGCCAGAAGAGTAGACGGCGCTCTATCAGTTGATTCAGAAGGATCTCCGTTGAAAGTTTTACCAAACCACCTCATCACCCCGCTCTCTCGTGGGGTGACACCGGTACTATATCCAATGGCATATAACTCGGGTCAACGGCTAGTCCCTACCACAGCGAATGAGGTAGTGTTGAAATTAACAAAACTACTCTCAACCCACTGCCCTCAAAGCTCTCCGGTAGACCAACCTATATCCCTTGACCGAATAATTTTTCTCGATCCGCTTGGCGGAATTCCCTCTATCGACCGCCCTTCCGGAGCACACGTATTTGTAAACCTCGAGCAAGAGTACGGTGATCTCAAGAACCAACTCAGCGACCATCACCTCTCCAACCTCTCAACTCTACGCGAAGCTCTCTCCCTCCTGCCCCCCACCTCCTCCGGCGTAATAACCACCCCAACCCTAGCAGCAGCCCACAACTTGAACTCCACCTCCAAACGCTCCAAAAACCCACTAATCCACAACCTCCTCACCGACAAACCCCTAATCTCCTCCTCCCTCCCCGTCCAATCGTCCAGCCCCGCGACCCTAACTACCCTCCTGAAGCACGGAATCCCAATCACCATCCACCCGTCGCACACAGAGCTCACCGATCCTTCGAAAATAGATCTTCCAAAGCTAGTGCTACTAATTGAAGACTCCTTCGGGAAGAGATTAGATCTAGAGCACTACCTTTCACGCATCAACAATAACATTGCTGCCGTGATTGTAGCGGGAGATTATGAGGGGGCCGCTATAGTTACCTGGGAGTATCCGAGCGAAGATAAAACAAGGCAGCGAGTGTGCTACTTGGATAAATTTGCTGTGCTGAAGAGAAGTCAGGGAACGGGCGGAGTTGCAGACGTGGTGTTTAAGGCGATGATACAGGGTATTAGGAATGGACTATTCGAGGGTGCGGAGGGGGTGGTCTGGAGGAGTCGGAGGTGGAATCCTGTTAACAAATGGGTATTCACCCTTCCCACCCAATCACAGCATAAGGGGGATGGCTAATGAGAGTCAGTACTTCGAACGAGCGAAAGGGACTTATAAAATCCCCGGTTCGGGGTGGACCATGTTCTGGACTACACAGGATGCAGAGGTGAGCCAGAGGAGATTTGAAGAGTATGCGGAGGTTTGTGCAAGGATTGAACCTAGCCTTTTTGATGAGTGATGATCTTCTTTTCATTCCAAAAGTTATTCTTGCATGCTGGGATATGATCATGCTTTACGGCAAAAATGTCTGCATCATTTTTTTCTCCTAACCCTACATTAGGACGAAGGGGTTTGCTTGGGTGTGGTGGATTGGATTGTACGGCGATATGGGGTAAGCGTCTTTAATTTTCTTTAGAATGAAAGGCGACTCGTATATATTCTAGTTCCAATTACGAGAGACTAGCCTGCCTACGCAGTGATACAGGTGTGCCTTATCAAAGAGGAGGGCCCCATTCACTGTGCGCCTGTAAAACTTTCTATGGATTTTATATAGTGATACCAAACGAGTGATAAAGGGTGATTATTGGTGGTGCGCTTTTCTTAGACTTTTAATGTTCGTGGACAGCTGAAACCGTGGAAATTTCTGTGCCTCCCCTGTCAGTGCATAAGGCAGAGATGGCTAATGTCCTATCTCAATATTCTTCAGTGGTGGTGTGAATAAGTACGATCACAGGCCTAATATATGCTATGGTTTGAGGTTTGCATTTTGCGAATTTGGCGCAACTAAACAAAAAGTCGCTCAATATAAAGTGTTTTACTTTACTTAAGGGTCGAGTTTGCAATATTTTCTCGGAGGTAGAGTTGAGACTGGATAAACTCCCTAGCACATCTATTATCTCTTCCACGTGTATTCGAGACCTTACAGTATGTGATGAATAAAAGCAGTGATGGGGTCGGGGCAGCCTGCATAGCTAGATAGATATTCTAGTCATCAAAAATCAGTGTTACGCACCAGGTTTCGGGTGGTGCATTCTTCAAGGTGAGTGGCTCACTGGACGAGTCGTTTTGGAACAGGAGGTAAATAAATATATATAAAAGATGCAACGAATCAAAGCAAGGACTGCATCGGACTTTCAAATCAGCCGTGACTGGGGAGGGTCTTGACAGCAGGACGACAGAGGGCACAGTCCGAGTGATTGTTCATGCTACATACCGTTGTGTTGCCGGGGGATAGAAACCAGGTTAGGTAGAATTGGCAAGTCTTTGCAGTCTGGCTGGTCGGTTTTTTTTGTGGTGCCTATCTTCCATGAGGGTACTTGTAGCACCAGAATCTCGCGACACGGAACAGACCGTATGCACTTGGATCTCGTAAATTCAACAATGACAGGAGCCGAGATGCACCAGTTCCGTGCCTACGTTTCAAAATATTACCTAACCAAGTCCACTAAGCCACTTACTATTCTGTAGCTAAAATGTGGACGGTGGACACCCTCCTTCACCTCAGGAAATCCTCCACACGCAAAAGCTACCAACAGCCCCGGACACAAGTACAGCACGCAGTACCAATCCACATCTCTCACAGCCGCAAAAGACATCTTAAACCATTAACGCCACGCCTAAGAATATAAAACACGAGTATACTAAAAAGAATCTGAAAAGGCCATCATGCCACGCTACCTCCCGAGCTCCCTCTTCAATCTCGCCGCCGCACTCCTCGCCTCTGGAGCTGGCCAGGTCAGGGCCAACTCGTCAATCTCCTATCACATAAGTTAGCTCCGCCATCCGGAACAATAGAAACAGTAATAGCCAAACTAACGTCCATAAAAACCTTACTATTCAACACGCTAGTCCCGCCAAGCACAACTCTAACTCCTGGCGTTGAGGCATTAACTTGCGCGATCAACTTCGCTTCCTCATATGTTGTACCTCCGACCATGAATATAATGATGTCTTGGGGCTTATCCCTCGTTGTTCCGCCAGCTTCCACAAAGGGATGTGTAGCCTCTTTTAGACGACCCTTGATCAAGTTGTTGAGGGTTTGCTCCAGACGCGGGGTGTGTTGGGTGTAGACATTTTCGACACCCTTAAGACCCTTGAAGCCGCTACGTGCTCGAGAGAAGATACTGTCGGCCTCGAAGAGATCTTCTTGACGTTTTACAGTGGATTGATAGTGCAGTAAGTTGGAGATTGTCTAAGTTTATCAGATGTGTAAGGATCAAGATTGGGATACAGAACGTACATTGAGCCGAGAGTGTGGAACTCCATTAACTTGAAGTAGGTCTAGAAGGACTGCCAGGGCATTGTTGGGGTGCTTCTCGTAACGCAAACTATAGAGTGCTACCAATCGGACCTTGTTTTCACTAGGAATGTTCGATTGCAGGAGCCGTTGGAGAGACTAGCACTGTTAATATAAACAGATCAGTGCTAAAACCCCGAAAGTGCCAAGCATACCTTTAAATCAGTTCCATGCGAGTCGTTGCAAGCAAGGCTCTGTTCGAGCTCACTAACCTCCAGCAGGCTGTCCTCTCCCACTCTCCTGCTGAGCTCCCCAACAAGTGTGACATGCTTCGTGACATTCCCGGAAAGCCTCCGGAACTCAGGGTACTCTTCAACAAACCTCTTCATATCTGCGATACTCTCGATATTCATGTTCGATTTAGTCTTATGCTGATATGTGTCCACATAATCCTTGATGTTCCCACCGAGGTCGCCGAAATTGAGATACATATTCTTCTTGAAGAATGGGTCCTGATCCTGTGAAAGCACAATCTCCTAGCCTACTGTCAGTAGCCACATTCATTAGGTCCTGGGCGACCTATACCTTTAGTTCAGGTCTAACATCCGGCACCTCAGACAAGTCGACCCGTCCGTTATGTATCCCCAACAATTCATGTACCATGGCCTGATATGTCCACTGAGACAGCAAGGGCGTGATCGGGTCATTCCTGCGGTCAAGGATCAACAGAATCGGCGGTGTATCTGCCCTTCGCCCAAAGTCAAAAAGCTGGTCCTCCTGTGCAATTTGATACCTGATCTCCGCCGCCAATTTTTTCGCCAGCGCACTATTCTTTTCATACCGCACGAGCGGCCTTTTCTTCAAGCTTAGTAATACCGCAAGGACCCCCTCTGCGGAACGCACTAGTCCATCCCCATTCCACATATCGGGTGATGTAGACCAGATACGCCGTTGCGCGCCGCCGAAGCCTAGAGAAAATAGATCAGGATTAATAACCAGAAAGTCTGCAAAGTACTCGTGAACCACGCGGACTACTTCGTGGTCGTCGGCTTCTGCGAGGCGCTCCAGTGATGACTTCTTGACGATGTTGCTGAAGTCTTCCCATGCTGGGGTTAGCTTACGCAGCGGGGGAGTGATAGAGGGGGCGTGATACATATATGATATTCCCCATACTTTGGGTCCCGGAACTCGTCGATTAAGAGCTGTACCGCATCCGACGTCGGCCGTACAAAGCAAAGACACCGAAGATGCCGCATCTTCTCCCGATCCGCATTGTCTAACCGGCTAAATAACATTAGCCCCTTCCCTTCTTCCCCGTAGACAGCCGGACAAACTCTATCAAATAGACTTCATGGCTAAGTAAGGTGGACTGTGTGATAGCTGTGGATATTATGGACACCTGGGCAACATTAGACCTCCGGAACCAAACAGGATGGGAAGTGGCACTGACGGTTTCGCTGTCGAGAAGAAGAATCTTCATTTTCCCAGAGGAGCCTCCAGCACCGGCTGATGATACCATCTTCCCGACATAACTCGAAACGGCGGAGACTATATCCATATTTGCTGCGGTTGATTGATTAATGGGAGCTGCGATGAATTCCGGAGGTGCCGAAGATGTCGGCGCCAAGACTGGGAGTGTGCAGCTTCATGGGTGTTGCACAGGGCGAGTGCCTAACCTCGCAACTTCGGTATGGTACCACAAAAGGGGACTACCCTACCGGTAGCGGTATATACGGTACTTTACCAACCAACAGTGTGTGTGATATATCGGTTTTCAGAGATTCTCCTTACATCCAAAACTTATGATTCAATCTCCAAAACCAGTTCTACACACTCAATCAAATAATTCACAATTGTAAAACAGCCCTCAGGTATCATACACCACAGCCAATCCATTAGCTGTATTTGTGAAAAAACAAAACTAAGCCCCCAAACAGGTAACAAAAGAAAGAGAACTAATCCCCCGTTTTTCACCCTATAGCTCATGCCTCGTTACAATTTTTTCCAACTCTAAAAACCCTCTGTCATATCCCTACTATTGATAAACTCATACACGTGCGCCGGCAGCTTATACTGTATCATCCCGGCGTAGATCATCACGTTCCTAGCTCTAGTCTTAAGCTCATTGAGCTTCTGGTTCCTGCTAGCGTCTGCGTACATGCTGTCCCGTAACTCCGCTGAGAGACGGCTACAGCACTCCACGGTCATCTTGAGAAGAATACCGACATTCCTAGCAACGGTATCATGAAGAGTGCCGAAGTTTTGGGCTCGGCGACGGATGGAGCCCACATCCGCATCATTTTCGATGGGTATCACATCAACATCCTGAATAATCTAGAGTAATGTTAACGCGAATCATACGCACGAGTACGGGCGAGAGACTTACTTGGAGACATGACTCCCATTTTCCTTCTTGGTACCTCTTCTTTGCCTCTGCAATTCTAAGAAGTACCTCGGCAGCCTCTCTGCTCCTAACCGAAATTTTGCTATACATTGCGGCATTGTTGGAATACACATTGAGCATGCGTTTGGCCAACTGAACCGGATCATCAACAGATGTGAGGGAAGACCCTGCACTTGGTAGAGCGGAAGTTCCGCCCTGGCGGCCGAAGTCCAGTGTGACATCCTCAGAGGCAATGGAGTCGGAAAGGTTTTTGTTGATGATCTCAACAACAGTCTCGAAATCCTCAGCAAGGTGATACAACAGGACTGCATCTGATGCTCTGCCGTCATCATTCGCCTGACCGGCGGCTTGCTCCGTAATCGTTCGGAGGTATTCCCGTTGGTCGTCCAATTTAATAAGCTTCATCCTCCTTTCTATGGCACCCTTCTGCCTTGTCCCATCGGCATGCACGTCACCAAGAAGCTTGGTAAATTCTCGGGTTTCCAACACAAGCTCCCTGAGTGCATCGTGGCAGATGGTAAGGTGCTGATCACCGGCTGGTGAAGGTAAGTCACCATTCAGACAGATAAGGCAAAGATAATCTACAGCCTCCTCTGCATTTGGCGTTCGGAAGTCTCTAGTGTAGTAACCAATAAGACGAGGAAAGTTAATCTGCTTCTCTCCTTTAGGTCCCAAAGTCACTGCGTCCCAAAGTTATTAAACATCCAAAATGATTAAAGTGTAGGCAATTTCTTACAAAGATCTGTGTCTGCCTTGGCAGGGTTGGCAGTTGGCCTTAGCAGCCCATAGTAGGTAAGCGCAATCGCAAAGTGAACACCATCTACAAACTGGAACGAATAGAGATAATGAACAGCCTAGAGCTTGGTTAGCATCGGATACCCCAAAATGGATGAGGACAAACATACATCTTCGAAAAGCCCAGACATCATCAACATCTGGAAGTACAGCCCCACATTGGTTCCCTTAGTTCCAAAATGCTTGGCTCCAAACTGAATGACACCCTTCTGTAAGTCCTGCATTGTAAACACCTCGTGTGCCGGATCCGTGGATCTATCGATCTCGCGGGCGAGCACAAGCTGCAGCCACATCCAGTCTTCTGCCGTAGGCATGACAGAAGGAACAGATCGCTTCGCAAGCTCACATCGACCAATAATCTTATACACAGCAGGCTTGAAGATATCTTTGGTGTCCTCAGAATGCTTCACACGATTATTGTACTCCGCTTGGATTCTATCAAGGAGATTTCTAGGTAGCCGGCGTTCATCACCAGCGGAACAGTATGCGTGAAGATATGTTGGGAAGCTGCGGTCAAGCTTCTGAAACGATTGTTGGTTTTGTCTAACAAATTCATCGGCTTCCTCGAGGTAACCGGCTCGGATAAGATAGAAAACCAATGCCCAGCAAGGAACGTCGGCAACAAAATCAAAGTTCTTGATATCCCATTCGGGGGTATCCTTATTAGTGGCTAGTTTAATGTTGATATAGCCACGGAACTTGTGGAAGACGGACGGAATACCACCAACTTTGGCTATTTGAGGGTTTTCAGCAATAGCCTTCTCAACAACATCCCGATACCTTTAGGGCCATTAGCAATCATTTGTCAACCCTATGCGAGCCGGAGGAACATACTGTTTCTCTAAAAATTTCCTCGAGCCCTTCTGCACATGTTTACGAATCCTAGCAGCTTCTTGACTATCACTCGCCGTGTTGACAATATAGTCATTGACAAAACCTCTCTCTCGGGGACCACTAAAAGGGTTCGCATCATGGACCTCAGATTCACCAGTGATATATGACAATAATTTCCACGAGTCGTGAAGTTGAAGGGTCAACTGTCGAAAAATTAACAACGATTCTGATAATGCGTCAGATGAGCCTACCAAATCAGTGCCGGATTCACCAGTAATATCTCCAAATGTCTTCATCACTGGGAAAATGCCACGAGCAGCATTCCCAGACTCCAATCTAACTTCATTCATATGTCTGATAGCCAAGGCATAGTGCTGTTGTCTAACTTGCACCTGCCTGGATAGCTCCAGTTGCCTTCCAGGATCAATGTCACCGAATAATGTCCCCTGATGACCACCTGAAGCAGCGGCTGATGCGGAGCGCCCGAGAACACTATTTCCCAAGGTAGACTTCGACCAAACACTCATCTGTAGCCCCCTCCCTGGCCCAAACGACGAATTCAACCTCGAGCGTCCAAAGGACGATGCCCCGAACGCACTAAGACCTCCTCCGAAACCACTCGCGCGTAAATCCGCAGGGCTACTGCCGGCAGCAGAAGCCGACCTTGGAGCCAGGCCGAAGTGCTCGAAAATTCGCTGCTTTTGGGCTTCCCACTCCATTGTGACGTTTTTCGCAACAAAGGCGTCGAAATCCCGGCCCGTCCGACGCATCCCGTCTTCAATCGATGACATGACATTTTGCTCTTTTCGGTTACGAAGGTACGTCTGTCCGGGAGTCAGCAACAAGACACAGATATGTGTAGAGGTAGAGCGTACGTCTAGATCAGTATCGACTCGAAAGCTAGATGACTCGTAGGCATTCTGGAAATCAATAGAGTCCAAGTCACGCAAAACTTCATCAGTGTTTATTCCTCCAGCAGCAAGTAAGTAATGTCTGTATAGGGGCCCCAAATAAAATTAGCATTCCACAACAAAAGCGCACCCTCAGGATTCGACACGTACGCTCTCGCATCCGTTTGTTGTTGCCCCCCCGGTGCTCTCCGTAGCTCTTTGGCTCGTCTCTCAATTTCGCTCAGCCCCAACTGGATGGGAGGTAATTCACCAGAATCCTGACCCTGGCGTAGCTTTCGCGACTGCTCTAACAGAGAGCTGAAGAGCGTAGATGTCGGAAAGCTGGCGACTGGTTCTGTCATGATGTGGAGTTGAGAAACAGCGAAACCTTGGAACGAGATTATAGAAAGGATGTGAAAGAACGGTTGACGCGAAAGATCCGCTCGAAAAACATCAGCACGTGATGGCGCTGGCTTGGCAGATCCTTCCAGCAAAAACTCTGGCTCGGGTCTGGGCTCCTGCTACCGTCATCCTCAGGCGTTGCCCTCTGCAATAGCATCGTTACCGCACTAACGTTTACAATATCTAACATTCCCCACGGTCCATGACCAGAATCTGATTATTGAATTTTCTATGATATCATACAAGCGCCAACTGCTATTTATCTATCCAGCTTCTGCAGACCTGGCAGCGTCCTCATCTTCGGATCCATCATCGGGCAATAACTGCAAGCCCACTACATTAGCGCCCTGTCCCTTCTCTATCTCATCTAGAGCCTTCAGCCCAGCAGACGTAAGGTAGTGGAATAAAGGTGATCTAAACGAGTCAATAAAATGGACGAATTGTGTAAATCTAGCAAACGTCAGCGTTTTATAGTTGGGGGTATTCCAGAGCATGGCGTACACATGAGCCCTCTCCTCTTCCTCGAACAGTTTGGTATATATCATCTTATCTCGGAAGGCATCTATTTCCTTGGCATACTTGGAGAAGTCTATTGGCTCCCTCTGGAAGTCTCGTTCAGCTTTTCTATTATAAGCATCAAAGACCGGAGATTCTAAAAGAAGCCCTAGGCTGGGTGCTTTTGGTATAGATACTACTCGAGGCCCGCATGCCTCCTTGATCCGCTCAAGGGGGCAGCCAGCCCGGACGACCATTATGACCATGCCTACCATTTTGCCTTTCAACTTGTTAGCTCCGGGAAGATCTGCTTCGTCTTAGAGTAACTCACGGATTTGGTGCATCATAAAAGATTGGCCATGAACACGCAGGGACAGCCACTCAGTATTATTGATAACGATTGGATCTAGGACCTGTGAGAATCAGCGGCGGTCAATGTTAAGCATTTAAATAATGTACTTACCTCAAATGACTTGATAAACCTCTTAGAGCTAGGATCCTTGAAGGTTTTCTGAATTGTGAAGTTGTGAAAATTGTGAGTCCCTTCATAGGATTTAAACCCTTCCCGGACCTTTTGTAACCTCTCTGGAGATATCCGGTAAGTCTTCTTCTCAGCGCGATATATGGCCCCGATTTTCTTCCATAACCCCGCCCCAACATTTATGTTCCCGTCTATCGCATCCTCTCCAGGAGGCACATCCGGACCGATATCTATATTTTTGGGGTCCGCTATCTCCTCCTGATTGCCCATTTTCTCCTTGCGCTCAGCCGCGGCCCCAGATCTGACTTCGTATTCCAACGCCTTATCAAGAACTTCTTTGTCCACGTCACCCAACTGTTCGTAGATTTTCTTGTTGACTTCTTCCCACCATCCATCACATTCTTTATTTCTTTCCAGGAAGCCCTCTAGGTCGGCTTCCCCCTCAGCCACCTCGTGACAGGCCTTGGCCAGATAACTCTTTGGATGCGGTGGTAGAAAGCAATGCGACGGAACCAGATATTCGTATCGCCTACTATCACATTGCTGATATGAGCTGAAAGATCCAACCGTACGAACGATTCCCCAGACTCTAATCTGCTCAGGAAGATGAGAGTTTATCCTCTCAACGATATCAAGGTCCTCAGTGATGAGTTTTAGCGATATGACATTGCCGGCAGCATGGACACCTTTATCTGTACGCGCGCATCGAACAAGCGATGACTTTGCAAATTAGTAAGACCCCAATTCTTCAGACAATATAAAAGCGGGAAGAGGGAACCTTCTTGGGATCGTCCGAATTGGCTTTAGAAATAGCCCCAGCCTGTACGAAAGCCTCAAATAAATCCCCTTCAATACTCTTTTGTGGAGGATTTAACTGCATCCCCCGATACCCAGTCCCACAATACCCAATAAGTACGGCAACCTTCTTCTTAGGCCTCCTCTCCTCTTTCTCCACCTCCTCTCTACCTTCCACTCCCTCCTTCATACCTGTAGATTCAGCATTCCTCGGCTCCCACTTAGAATCTCTATTGCGCCTGGTGAGCCGGGAAAGTGTTAGTCATTACACTATGGACAGCCCCCCCCCGGGGAAGACCAACTCTGACATACTTATACGCCGTTCTACCTTGATTTTCTTTCTTCCTTTTGGAGCACAAGTTGCCGCTGCCCCCCTGCCCACTACTGTTATAGTGTCTGGCTCGACTATTCTCGGCCCCCTGCGAATTGCTGCTAGGAGGGACGGTTTGGTTATCCGTGGGAGAGTCAGTTGTGGGACTCGGGTCTGGAGGAAGGAGAGGAACTTTTGAAGAATCATTGGTATCGGTCATCGGGAATGTGAATGTACAACCCAGTTGGAAGGAGCAGTATGCTTAAATCCTAGGAAAAATCTTAACTTAGTGCGGCATAAGATGAGTGAAGCCGGGTAACAGTTCTTCCATCTGCGAGCAATGGTGCTGGAGTCAAACCAAACACAGGTCCTCATGCGCTCCAGTCAACCTTCTGGTCTCCACCCACAGCCGACTTAAGCTCATGTTCTACTGCAATACCATCACTTTCACTTATTAAGCTATAGACCCAATGGACGAGCCCCGCCACCCCCATCGTTCGCACCGCTCCCGAGACCACTTGCACCCACCGCGCGACTCCGCTTCCCGCCATCACCGTCACCGCGACCGCGACTCCCGCTCAAGCTCTAAATCCCGAGACCACCATTCCCGCGAACGTCATTCCCGACACCACCACCGCCGCCGTCATAAACGCACACGCTCTCCCTCACTGGCTATAGTTCGCCCTTTAAATGCCCCACGAATCTCCCGACATGATTTTGAGTTTCATAAGGATGTGTTTGCAGACTACCTTGATATTCAGAAGGGGTTGGTACTCAGTGAGCTGGATAGGGCCGAGGCGAAGGGACGGTTCAAGAGATTTGTGACGCACTAGTAAGCTACATCCTCCCCTTACGGCATAATTGAAAGGAAACTAGGGGCTAAGTGGCAGTAATCATGGGGAGCTAGCGAGGGGGTGGTACGATCGGATAGTTAATAGGAGGGCCAGCGATTCATCAAAAGTTCCTGAGGAGCAAAAGAGTGACTTCAGAAAATATGAAGATTCTACTCAACCAGAGAATAAGAAAGGGAGAGTGGACACTCCCCAGTCTGACAAAAGGGATGAGAGTGAGGAAGTGAGCGAGAACGGAGAATCCAGCGAAGAAATCGTAGGGCCACTACTTCCAGGCCGACAGCCCCCAAAGCGATCCCGCGCGCGGGGCCCCACAATCCCTTCAAAAGAAGATCTTGACCTTCAAAAAGGTTAACTCCTCTCCTAACCATCCCTCCTATCAAATTGATCTAACAACCCCACTAGAACTCCTCCGCGAAGATGAAACCCTCCAACACCTCGATCTCCGCCACGCTCGCAAGCAAGAACGCATACTCGAGAAGGAGCGGCTAGAAGAACTCGCCCCCCGCGCCGCCGCCGGCACTCACGAACGCAAGCTCGAGAAGAAAGCCGAACTTAACGCCAAGATGAAATCCTTCCGCGACAAGTCTCCGGATCCGGAAGTCAACGAAGAAACACTCATGGGCTCGGGTGGGACAGACGGCTTCAAGCAGAGGAAGGCCGCAATGGAACGGAAGAAGAATGATCGCGAGATAAGGAAGGAGGAGCTGCTTAGGGCGAGGATTGCAGAGAGGGAGGAGAGGTTGCAGCAACATCGGGATAAGGAAGAGAGGACAATGGCAATGTTGAAGCAGTTGGCTAGTCGGTTCAACAATTGATTTTTTGTATGTAAAGAAGACGTATGTCTTGTGTGCAAGACATATTTCATTGCCACTATATAGCTTAACTTCATAGTACCGTGCCAAACTCCAAAATGCTCATGATACCGCATTCCGTTTCCAAATGAATCGATTCCTTCCTGATCACTCATTTCGCCCACCACCATACAGCATTATAGTAATCACATAACCTCACTCGAAAACCACCCTCCCCCAATCTTCCAACTTCCAACCCACAGTAACACCCATGTATCATACAAACAAACACAATCGCCTTAGCAACCAATCAACCAATAGCACCCCGAGAATCCAGAATTTCCCCGACACTATCCCCATTAAGGCGCGGCTGTAGCAAACACCTGCATCACACAACATCACACAAACCAACACAAACCTCACACACACACATGCCGGGGGGGGGGTGCAAAACCCCACAACCCACCCCCAAATCCCCCCAAATCCCCGGTGCTTCCCCCCCACAAGCATAAGATCACCACATCTCACTCGCGCCCCACATTAAACTAAAGCAGGATGGAGTACAGTACACTACTGTACCGTATCACGATAAGTCGCCGAGAAACCACCCCTCCCATGCCCCCCCCCCCACCTACGGTAGATGTAACCATTCCGGAGGAGCTAACTCCTTACTTTCTAGCTCATTTTTAACGCCCGGGAGAAAGGGGAGGGAGGGGAAACTTATCATGACTCTTGTGGGATGCTCGGTAAAATGCCCATGTGGAGCTTAGGTTACACCCATCGATACCCGAGCTCAGCAGCAGGCAGCAAGCAACCCGGCGGCTGAGGCAGTCAGGTCAGGAGGGGGGGGGAGTGGTGGTGGCCAGGTGGGAATCTGAGGAATGGGTTTTTTTTTGAAACCGTTGGAATTGTGATATTTAAATTATCCGAAGTGTTGGATTTGTTTGAGGAGGTATCATGCTGTAATAGATGGGTGGGTGGGTGGGGGGGAGGGGGGGAGGGCAAGCACATGATTTGGAGGGTATGCACCCCGCGATCAGGTATGCATATGCGTTGTGGGTGGGGTCAGGGGTTCTTGGGGGAGGAGGGGTTGTCTTGTGTGGGGGTTTTTTGTCTCTCTAGTTTTTAGATGTTTGTGGTGGTAATATTGATTTTGGGGGTTTTCATTTTTGAGGGAGTTTTTTCTTTCTTTTCTTTATTTCTCTCTCTCTCTCTCGTTTTTTTGAGAAGGGGAGGATATACTATAGTAGGTAGCCTAGTGTACTGTACAGAGATGTCGCTATATATTAAACACAATAGTGATAAGTGGTGTATAACCCGCCAGCGGGAGAGAAGATGGGGGAGAGAAGGGAAAGAAGAAGGAGGAGGGGAAAGCGGAAATAGTGAAACCTAGATAAATAAAGCCACAACCGCAACTCCCAAGGAAAAATAATGGGTTAGAAAGAGGAAAGGGAATATGAAAGGAATAGGAAGATACGGAAAATAATTAAATCTCTAGAACCAGATCCATCCATTCGCCTCCTCCAAATTTTATCGGGGACACACCTTTACACCGAAAGCCAAATCGTTCATAAAACCCCACCAACCTATTTCTTGCTATCAGTGCGATTCTCTGCACACCCCCCCCCATGCTCATCCGTTGTATGTATTCCTGGAGCAACGTGGTTCCTAAATATCGTCCCTGATATGCCGGTTGTATCGCAAGAGAATGCAGAGCAATTGTTGGGCCAGCGGGGTTATGAGGAGAGTGTCTGGGTGTCGCTACGGCCATGGATGACTCCGTCACAGATGGCGAGAGGGTTTTGGTTGCGATGGCATGGCCGAGAAGATATTCTTTGTTTCGGCGGATGGTAAAAATGCCAAAACATAGCTCTGGACAGACTTTAAGGCGATATGAAAACTGTAGTTGCTAGTTAGCAAAGCGTAAAGAGGTGGACAGAGAAAGAGGTAGTATACTGTTTCTCGAGAACACCGCTCGCTGGGGATAAAGGCTGCTTCTTCCAGAGCGACACAGGCTTCGAGATCTGAAAGCGCAAGGGTTCGAACATATATTCTCTCTTTTGTGAATTTATCGACAGCCGACCGCGTTCTTTTCAGGTCCGAGAATCCCATTTTCATTTGTATACCGGTATCTTTGGTGTGAGCACTTACTATAATGACGGTGCGCTAATAGAGGGTGGGAAGGAACGAGATCTTAACTGCTCTTATTTTCTAAGGGGCAGGCTGACTCGGGGTGATATATTATTATGAAAGGGCGGAACTCTCCTCTGGGGGATCGCCGCTGGGGTCTCTCAAAATGGCTGCAGGCAGCTGAAGACGGTGGCAAAAATGGTGCCCAAAGGACTCCTTTTGTAGCCTAAGGAAGCTGAAGGAATGAGGAAATAATGTCTCATCCTTAATAGCAGC
>Ga0307509_10000209_pt1 | contig 93702 bp, 110 predicted proteins | sample 10_EM_MG_FD_202245 | JGI IMG/M metagenome (GOLD analysis project Ga0307509, IMG submission 202245) | Populus trichocarpa ectomycorrhiza microbial communities from riparian zone in the Pacific Northwest, United States - 10_EM | ecosystem: Host-associated > Plants > Roots > Unclassified | place...
CAAGCGTGCTTAAACGAAGACAGAATCGAGAACCCCGTGGGAGGGGAGGCCAGAGACCCCAGAGAGAGGAAAGGGAGAGATGAGTGCGTACTACTCCTAGGCAGAAGCCATCAGGGGAGAGCAGAGGCGGTGGACACTCTCACGATGATTTCTCATGGTGTTGAGATTTCAATCGCTGGAGGTGGAGCGGACGAGAAGGATGAAGGAAATAGGGGGCGGAGCCCCCCTTATATAGAACAAAATCCTCGCACAGTTTTTGCCGCCCGACTCATACCCCCAGTATGAGTCGCATATCCGCATAATCAAAGAAACAATACAATTTGTCGTAAACCTCACAAAGGAAATCCCTCATAGCAACCGTGTAACATACGGAAGAACACTAAAGTTCTCCCAGCATGTATCTCGTCAGGGGACCGAGAGCAGGGCCCTCCCCAGGGCCGAACTCCCTGAGCCCTATTCCGGATCCTCCAGTAATGGCACAGGCTTAAGCGGGTACCGTTTGTGGAACTCATCAACTGTTTTTAGTTTGTTGATCGATTCAGCTGGCTCCCATGTCGTTTCGTCGTAACCTTCCCATTTTACCAGATATCGCAGTTCGTTCCTGACGAATTTTGAATCTAAAACCTCCTGAACCTGCCACTCTTCTTCTCCTTCAACTTCCTCAGGGGGATGTGGTGGGATTATCTGTCCCTCGAGTGGGTCATTGGCTGCCAGGTCTAACAGTGACATGTGGAAGACGTTATGTATCTTCATGGTATTCGGCAATTCTAGACGGTAAGCGTGCGTTCCCACCCTGGCCTTGACCTCGTAGGGTCCATGATCTTTGTTGTCCAACTTTCGTGAAGGTCTTCTTGTCCTAATGCTTTTGGCATTCAGCCACACCTTATCACCAATTCGCAAGGAGGGAGCTGGGAGTCTGTGTCGGTCAGCATTTTCCTGTTGCCTTTCAGGAGCATAACCCATTTCACTTCTAAGATGTGCATGAAGTTCCGTCATAGTGACAACGAAGGATCGTGCTTCTTGGTCGTCAGTCGGGAGAGTTTTCTCATCGAGAAAGTCCATACGTGGATCATAGCCGTAGTTGGCAAAGAAGGGAGAGGTGCCGGTAGTCTCAGATGCATGATTGTTTCCCATAAACTCCGCCCTTGGTAACCATTGAGACCAGTCATCCTGTTGGTGGTTGACATATGACCGTAGGTACTGTTCCATGATACCGTTAACTCGTTCTGTTTGACAGTCAGTTTCAGGATGGAATGCAGTGGATAGACGTTGGTCAATCATCAGTCTGCGACAGACGGTTCCCCAGAACTCAGCCGCAAACTGAGGTCCTCGGTCCGATATAATCGTTAGGGGTAGCCCATGTTGTTTCCAGATGTTATCCAGGAATAGGTCGGCAAGAGAGGGTGTATCAATAGTGGTACGACAAGGGACAAGATGACGCATCTTGGTTAGCCTGTCTACCACTACCCAAATCTCATCATTACCGTTACTCCAGGGCAGGCCGGTTACAAAGTCCATTGATATATCTTGACATGGTGGATAGGGAATAGAGAGAGGTTGAAGGACACCAAACGGAGCGTGACGAGTCGTTCGACTTCGTTGACAGATATGACAATTGGCCATATATCCTGCAATCTCTTTTCGCATACTCGGCCAATGGTATCGTCGGGTGATTAGTTCATGTGTTTTGGATCTGCCGGGGTGACCAGCAGCAGGGGCGTCGTGATTTTCCCGGATGATGGCCAGTTTCAAAGGTTCGTGAGTGGGAACATAAAGGTGATCTCGATACCGCAGTCGATTACCATCCCGGGTACATTCGGCTAGGGATATCAGCCGGCTATGCCGTACCCCTTGTTCCAGCATCGTGAGTATCTGACTTGGAACGGGGTCAGCTTGATAGGCTTCTGTCCATGATTCATTCAATGGGGACGCTCTAAAGTGAAGCGGGATATCTGCTAACAAACCCAGAGACTGGGACTTGAGAAACACCTGTGTCCTATGTGTCTCATCCTCTAATACCTCTTCGTCCGTTTGTCCTGCCATCCTTGTCAAAGCATCTGCCTTTCCATGTGCTTTACCAGGTACAAACTCAATCGTATAGTTGAACCGTGACAGGAATTCTGACCATCTGGCTTGTCGTTGATTGAGTAACCTTTTGGTGGTAAAGTATCGTAGGTTTTGATGGTCCGATTGTACTGTCACAGGGCTTCCGACCAGGTAAGCCCGCCATTCCTCGAAAGCGCGTACCACAGCCATCAACTCCCTGTCGTAAATATTGTAGTTGCATTCGGCCGGGGTCTGTTTCTTTGAAAAGAATGCAATCGGATGTAAAAGCCTATCAGGTCCCAGTTGGGATAGTATGCCGGCAGAGGCGATGTCGGAAGCATCAGTTTCCACTACTATCTCTTTGTCGAAATCAAAATGAATCAGGATGGGGGCCGTAGTAAAGGCTTCCTTCAATTTTTCGAATGCGGCTTGACAATGATCCGACCACATGAATGGTGTACCCTTTTTGGTTAATTGGGTTCGTGGTCTAGCCAGATGAGAATAGTCTTGGATAAAGCGCCTATACAGGTTTCCAAATCCTAGGAAGGAGTGGACATCGCGTAATTTCTTAGCTATGGGCCACTCAAAGATCTAAGTGATCTTCGCGGGTTCCATTCGTAGGCCTTCCGTGGTGATGATGAAACCAAGATACTCGACATGGTTGGTATGGAATTCGCATTTCTGAGGTTTTACCGGGAGTCCAGCTTTCGTTAAGGGTTCCAGGATTTGTTTGACGTGTTCGATATGTTGTTCCTCGTTCTCGAAGTATATTAGGATATCGTCAAGGTATGCTATACAAAACCTATCCAGAAAGGGGCATAGCGCGTCATTAATGTACGCTTGAAAGGTAGCGGGGGCATTGGTAAGTCCAAAGGGCATGACGATGGATTCTAAAAGCCCGTATCGTGTACGAAAAGCTGTTTTCCACTCTTCACCTGCTCTCATCCGGATTAAGTTGTAGGCTCCGCGGATATCCAGTTTAGTGAATATTTTCCCTCGTGAAAGTTGCATAAAGATTTCTTTGACCAGGGGCAAAGGGTAACGGTTTTTGATGGTTCCCTCCTTAAGTCCCCTATAGTGAACACATCAGCGTAGAGAACCTTCTTTTTTCTTAACAAACAAGATCGGGGAAGCAGCTGGAGAGGATGATGCGCGAATGAATTTCTTATCCAGATTTTCGTCTAGCCATTCGTATAATCTCATAACTCAGGGGGGCTAAGACCGTATATTGGTCCGAAGGGAGGGACAAATCGCGGGCGTAGTGGTATCTCATGATCAACCCTTCTGTGGGGTGGGAGTTGATCCTCTGTTTTCTCGAGGAATAAAGGAAGGAATTCGTGGTATTGTTTGGGGAGTACCTGAAGTACCTCATCCTTGTCGAGGACCTTATGTCCAAGAGCACAGTGTACGGCATAAGCCCGTAGGAAATGTGGTAACTCTTCCTCGATTCCGTAGGCCATTGTAACGTTGTTAAAGCAGTTCTTCAAACAATATTCAGATTCGAAAGTAAGGGTGTTAGAAGCGAAGTCAATCTTGACATCGTGGTGTTTTAACCAGGGTATACCGAGTGTTAGATGGTATCCCCCAAGCGTGGTAACAAAAGCAGGAATCATTTCAGGGTGGTTGTTAATCGACAACCCGATCTTGGTAATGTGAGTAATTTCTCCGGAACTCACAGACTGTCCGTTGATGACCGGTAAAGGTCGTGGTTCTTTAAGTTCAAACAAAGGAAAGTTATGGCGCTCGGCAAAAGCCTTGTCGATGAATGGGTATACTGTTGCTCCCGAGTCTATTAGAGTATGGGATCTAATCTCGTTATGGTTGTCAACAATCGTACATGAGATTACCAGATGATTAGCTTGAACCCCATTCTCCAGGTCGCCAAGAGATAAACTGGATAAAGAAAGTAACGAAGAAGGAGATTCTTGTCCTATGACAGTGCCTTGGACTGTACATGGGACAGTTAGTTTTCCGAGTGTTCGGACGTGGGACGGGAGTCTTCAGGAACCACTGGCGGAGGTGCACGAATGGCAGCAGCGTTGGCTCTAAGGTGACTTTGTCTGTTCGGACATTGTTGAGCCATGTGGTTTGCTCCCCCACAGTAGAAGCATTGTCCACGTCGTATACGATCTTCACGTTGCGCTTGTGACAGGCGGCGTCGGCTAGCCGAAAGGTCCATGGGGCCCGCTTGTGTACCTGTAGCGGTGGTGCTCGTCGTAGGAGGAGCAGCAGGTTTTGGTGTTGTGGTTGTGGTCGTGGTAGGTGATCTGCATGTAGAAGATGACCCCTTTTGTTCTGCTGCGCGGGCACGGATCGTGTTATGCACAAGTTTGACCAATATGATATATTGATCAAGTTCGTCAGGGGTCTCCAGGGTTACCAGAGTGTCCTTGAGTTCTGCCCTTAATCCTTCGTACAATGAAGTGCACTTAGCAGCATCGTTCCAAGATACCTCCGCAGAATATCGTTGGAAATCCGCTAAGTAGTCAGAGAAGTTACGGTTCTTTTGACGGAGGCTTTGTAGATTCGGCTCGGTGGTATGGACCCTATCAGGGTCACCGAAGGCATTCTCGAGGAGGGTGATCACGGCTTCCACACGAGCTATATTAATGTTTCCTTCATCAATATGTGGAAGGATTTGTTCGTAAGCTTTCCCTTTCAGGAACCGAACAGCATATGCCAACTGATATTGGACATCCACAAATTGGTGAGCATCTCGGGGGAACTTGGTCGGTAATTGTGCAATGAACGGGAAAGGTTGGTCTTGGGATCTGTCGAATTCCTGTGGCTTGGGGATTGATTCTGGCTTAGGGGGTCGTTCGCCTGCTGGCGGGGCAGGTCCCCCTGCTTTTGCAAGTACAGCAGTTGCAGTTGCCAGGGCAGTGTTTGTATTGCCAGTGGTTAACGCGGTGTTAAGGGTAACTATGGTGGCTCTGTCGCGCTATAGGTCAGTCTCGATGGCTCTGTACCTTGCCTCCAGTCCTTGTCCCTCTGTAAGTAAAGCATCCCGTTCTTTGGTAAGTGCATCTCGTTCTTTGGCAAGCGCTTCCCTTTCTTCAGCAAGCGCTTCCCTTTCTTCAGCAAGCGCTTCCCTTTCTTCAGCAAGCGCTTCCCTTTCTTCAGCAAGCGCTTCCCTTTCTTCAGCAGGCGCTTCCCTTTCATTGGGTAAATTTTGAACGCGTTGTTGTAGCTGTTGGAAGCGAGGGTTTTGTTCGAGTGGTGCAGGGGTGCCTTGTCGGGAAATGGAAGGGAGTGGCGGGAGCCCATTGAGTGAAATCGCAAGATTGCGCGTGGTGCGGAGCTGCTGTCTAATTCGATCTTCCCGTAGTTGATCAAACTCAACTTTGGTAACCGCTGACAATTCCGTCAAGGCGGTCAATGCAGCGGTCGGAAGTTCGACACATCGAGACATGGTGTTGTGTGGGTTGGATCCTCGTTATACGCTACCTTGTGTAACGGGGTCGTGGCACTGGACGTTAGTCCAAGGCACACAACGACAGGAAGGTCCTAAACGATATCACTCGTTTAGAGTGAGGGTTCGGAGATGGCAATCTCAGGTCAAGGCTGATCGCGTAACGGCAGATCAGGGTCAGGGGTCTTGGGCTCTTGGCGTGGATCTTGGATACCAGAATAGAAGACGTTATATTCTGAAGTAAAGGAGTCATGAGAGAAATACCAGGTAGCGTAAAGAACCAAGGAAATAGGGGGCTTTTATTATTTTTTATTTTGATTATTATCATGTATTCATTGATTAAGGTACAAGAAACAGCATGGAGCACTAGCTATGACCGAAACAAAACCTGTAAACAATCCAACGACCCGCTTCACCCCCGCATGGGAAAAATCAAACCCCTCCAACCCAGAGCCCATCCTCCCCCCTAATAGCACCTAAGACGAAAGCAAGACGAAGCAATACCTTCCTCCAGAGAGGTAAGGAAAGACAAGTGTCGAAAGGAAACCAGGGAAAGACACAAACCCTTCGGCGGGCCCCCCAAAACCAAAGAAAAGGAGCTTCCGGCACCAGGTGCCAACGGAGAGGGAAGATAAAACTACTATTGCTGGATGCCGAAGGGAATACCCCGAACCTATCAGGTTAGGGGCAAGGCCTTGTCATGGGCGGACTGCCCGGAAAATTGGCGACGCTTCGGCCTTTAGCATGGGCCACCGCGGTAGTGCTATACCATGACAAAGCGTAACCAAACACGAGGTTTGCAAGCGGAGAGTAAATCGCAGGAGCGGATGAGGAGGGCGAGGGGAGCCACCTGGCGAGGAGAGCCACTCAGCAGTGGAGGTGCCAGCTATCGTGAGGGGCAGTAGGGTGCCAGCCGAGAAGGCCGATAAGGTGCCAGCTAAGGAGGGAGGTGGCAGTACGGTGCAAGCGGATCTGACGCGTGGGAAGCGGGAGGAGGAGGGCTCGCCAAACAACCGAGAAGTACAAACACGGAGGATGGAGACGTGGTCACAGTTTTTCGAATGCCGCCCGTAGCGATGCTGCAACTCAGGAGACAGTGCAATACCAGAGAGCAGGGCCACCAGGGCAACTACTTCACCGATAGTCCGACACTTGCGACCGCGTGTTGACGGAGGAAGCAGGGTTGCTGACCATGCAAAACGCCAAGCAGGACGTGTGGCGAGGTGCGGGGTAAAAGGTAGGAAGATCAACGCGAGCCTGCTCAACGAAGACGAACGGAACCAGATGTTAGGTGGTAGCTTTGGCGTGAGGTATTCCGACAGCTAGGACCTTGATCGTAATTATATCGGAGAACTCGTCAAGAAGTCTCGAGCAATGTAGGCTAGATATAATGATTCGCCTCGGTATAGATCGTCGAAGTATTGGTAACGATAGAAAAGTGTAGAATAACTTATTATATTGATAAGAGCTCTTCTCCGTGCTTGTTGTGTCTAATAGCAGCGAAGATGCTTCGATATTTATATTCCGCGTCTGAGCAATCGCGGTATACATGCTAACTCTATGCTAACTAAGTACCTTGCCGGCAACTCTGCGAACTTCACCTGAGTGCGAACACTCGTAGACCCTGAAAACTCTCTCCCACACTTTTTTGCTCCCAAGGCCAACTTCTCGGTCTGGGCTTTCACTATTCCTGATGGTGTGGAAACCATGTCAGGTGTCAGCTCATCCGTTTATCCGTTGACAATGATGATTAAGAATCATCTTACCCTCGTGCTCACCGAGGGTAGTCTAACTCGCTGGACAGAAGATGGCCAATCTTCTTTGGTTGGTTTCGTCGAGAATTCAACCTGCAACTGCATGTTGTATTCTGGTCTTCCGGCATTACACGACTTGTCCTCGGGATCGTACCTATGGGCATTTTCCCTCGGACTCCATCTTTTACCAACTAGTCCTCTGTGGATGCACCCGATCCACGTACTAGGCATAGTTACCGCCTTCATACTCTACACGACTTTGTAGGTGCGAGGGGACTAACTTGCGTGCAAAAGGTCCTGTTACCTTCGACCCACTCTTTTGACTGCCTGTCTTCAAGTGTCTGTAACCTTATGCGCCGTCGTCCGATTCACGCGCCTCCACCTGCATAAGGTGCCCAAAGGGCTCCCCTCATATATCCTGCGAACGGGATCCGGTGGGACGGACGGCCGCGACGTATACGGTGTTATAAGATGTGTTCCATCGATAGCGGTCTTTGGTGTTGGGACGCAACTACCCAGGCGGCCAGTGATGACGCGCCGTCCCAACGCCGGGGCTGGAGGGGGGTGTTATCTTTTTCCTTCAAAGTTGGTGTGCGTCAAGGTAGGGTAACTTTACCCCGTAAATCCTTAAGGGGAGTCCGTGCGCCTAACACGAGCTCCCCTCTTCGAAGTGTTCGTCCCGAATACTCTATGTCTATTATACAATCTATCTTCCATCTCGAGCTCCACATAGTCGGGGTAAAAACCACTAGCGTTTACTTGTCCACTGATGGAAAACCTTTCTTATGTTACTCGACCTCTTCGGTGCCCGGCATCTCCAGGTTCTCTCTATGAAACCTTTTCACCTCTTCCTGCGTGTTCCCCATACCCTCGGGGGGTTCACACGTATTTTCATCCTCCGCGCAGCCTTTCCATTTCACAAAATACCGAAGCTCTTTCATAGGTTTGTTCCTTTCTCGAACCTTTCGCGTGTAGGAAATGATCTCACTTTTGACGATCCTTTCTACCTCCCACTCTAAATCTCCCTCGATATCTCCTGGGTCTCGTGGGGGTTGTCCGCGATTCCGTCGGTTCGAGGCTCGGTAGGGTTCCAACAGCGAAACGTGGAACCCGTGATGAATTTTCCACCTAGGCGATATTTCTAGCTTGTATGCCCGACTTCCTTTCTTTTCTAAGACTTTGAACGGGCCATACAGCTTTGGACTCAACTTCTTCGATGGTCGTTTGGTACGTATATTTTTCGCATTCAACATTACCAAGTCGCCGACCTCGATGTTGGGATGTGCTGTCCCTTTTGGGTCATAATATTTCTTCATCGATTCCCGTGTGTTTTCTAGCGTTTGTTTCGCCTGTTGGTGTATGTCCTGCATCCCGTGAACATACATTGCTGCCCCGGGGTTCTGAGCTTCTCTTTCTTTCATCCATTCCGTCTTTGGATGCAAGCCATAGTTGGCGAAGAAAGGGGTCATCTTGTGTGCGTTGGTAGCCGAGTTGTTGTAGGCGTGTTCTGCTAACGGCAACAGTTGGTACCAGTCGTTCTGATCGTAGTTCACAAATGTTCGTAAGTAACCTTCCAGCACTTGGTTGGTCCTTTCCGTTTGTCCATCAGTCTGAGGGTGGTAAGCTGTTGACATGCGCCTCTTAACTCCTAGCATCTTGCACAATGATTCCCAGAATTCGCTGGAAAGGTTCGCGTCCATATCCGATATGATTTCGGTCGGTAATCCGAGGAGTTTCCAGACTTCCCGAATGAAGGTATCCGCAACGTCCATTGCGGTCGCATTTTCGTGGAGGCCGATAAAATGAGCCATCTTGGTGAATCGGTCTACTACTACCATGATCTCGGTCTTGCCCTGCGATTCCGGTAGTTGGGTGATAAAGTCCATCGATATGGAGGACCAGGCGGCATAAGGTACTTCTCATGGTTGAAGTAATCCGTACTTGGCAAGCCGCGGGGATTTACTGTGATGACATTCGTCGCAGGATCGTACATAGTCTCCGATCCAATCTGCGAGTTTTTTCCCGTAAAAGTCCCTCGTTACTATCTCAATCGTTTTCACCTGGCCGAAGTGCCCTGCTACTAATGAGTCCTGACAGCCTTGGGCTATCTCCGTTTGAAGGGCTTCGTCCTTGGGGATGTACAACCGATTTTTGTAATATAGTAACCCCTCCGTTTCTATCCATTCGTCCGGCATCTTTTCCCCACGTTCTCTTAACCTAACTAGTTCACGGCCTCGGTCCTGCCACTTCTCATCCTCCTTTCCAGCCACTCTACTTTTGTCCAGAAATGAATCGTTCTTTGTTCCCGTCAGGGCTGCATTGATGTGACCGCTTGATAACATTTCTTTCTCTTTCATTAACTCCGGGTGATAGCCGATATCAGCTGCGCTAAGGAATTCGTTTTCGCTTGTGTCCGTTTGAAGGAAGCATATTTTGATTTCTTCTTGTTTAGCAGTGATGGATCGCTTAGGGTTCATATCACTTGATCCGAAACCCATCTTTCCTCGCTCGGTTATTCCCAGATCGTCTACTTCCATGGCGTCGGTGTTGGCAACTTTCTCTACTATGAGTTGCGCTATCCGATCTCCTGCCTTGAATACGCAGTCCGCTTTGCCATGATTTCGAAGTATCACCCTGACTTCTCCAGTGTAATCTGCATCTATTACACCACCGCCCACTGCTATTCCCATCTTGCTAGCCATACCACTTCTCGCGGCTAGCCTTCTATAGGTTCCTTTCGGCAATCCTATCGCAATACCCGTTTACACCATTGTCTGTCCTTTTGCTGGTACCAGGCCGTCTCTCAAGGCGTAGATGTCATGACCGGCCGCAAACCGTGATCTCTTGGTCGGGATTATAGCCTTATCTGAAAGTTTCATTATCTTGAGGCTTGTAGGTTCGCGTCTTTCTGGGACGAGGGCTGTCTCTGCGTTTCGTTTTTGATGAATTACGGAAATTTGAAAATGTTCTGATTTCAAAATCGACTGTTCACTGTGACAAGCTACCTCCTAATGACGGTCCTCCGGCCGTCTACTTAACACGTCGGGTTTCCCGCCCCTGCTTCCCGCTCGATAGAGTATTTTGAAGTTGTAGTTTGTCAACTCCTGTGCCCATCGAATCTGTCGCTGGTTCCAGACTTTTTTGCTCAAAAAGGACTGTAGGTTTTGGTGGTCCGTGTATACCGTCACGGGTTCTTCTTCCCCCCAGAGGTACCTTTTCCATTCCTTGAACGCTTCCATTATTGCGAGTAATTCCTTGTCATGTATCTCGTAATTTCTTTCCGCGCTGTTCAACTTTCAGGAATGAAAAGCTACTGGGTGAAGCCGTCTCCCTTGGTACTGAGATAATACGCATCCAAGCGCAAAGTCAGTTGCGTCCGTCTCAACCACCGTTTTCCTCCCTGGGTAAAAATGTGCTAAAATTGGTACCGTTGTAAACCTCTTTTTCAACTCCTCAAACGCCTCTTCCTGCTCTCTTCCCCAGTGAAAGTCCTTTGGGTTTCCTTTTAACGTTTCGGTTATTGGTTTGCAAACTTTTGAAAAATCTTTGATGAATCGATGATAAAAATTTCCCAATTCAATGAAGATCTGAACTTCTTTAACCGACCTTGGGTGTGCCCAATCTTGAACGCTTTTCACTTTCCTATCACTCATGGTGACTCCGCTCGTCTTGACAATGTATCCTAAGAATTCGACCTCATCTTGGTGGAAAACCGACTTTTTCAATGAGAGTGCCAAGTCGTGCTGTTCGAGTCGGTCTAGGACTTTTTGGACTAGCTTAATGTGGTTGTCCATGTTTTCGGAGTATCTTAGGATATCGTCTAGATAGACCACTACTCCGTGGTCCAAGAATTCCCTTAGGATTTTGTTCATCATTGGCTGAAACGTTGCGGGAGCGTTTACCAGCCCGAAATGCATGACTTTGTATTCGTACTGACCTTATCGTGTACGAAAGGCTGTTTTATGCTCATCGCCTTTCCTCATTTGAATCAGATGATATCCGTCTTTTAGGTCAAGTTTGGTGAATACCTTTGCTCAAGCAACGCGGTCTCGGAGTTCGTCCATGAGTGGCACGGGGTATTTATTCAGGATCGTCAATTTGTTGAGGTTCCTATAGTCTACGCATAGTCGTAGACTTCCATCTGGTTTTGGAACGAAAAGGATTGTAGCGCCATAAGGGGATTCGCTATCGGCAATTTTTCCCTCAGCCATCATTTTCTTAAGGTACCTATCCAGCTCGTTCAACTGGTGTGCCGACATTGGATAAATCGGACCCCATGGGGGTTCGGCCCCTTCTTTAAGGTTGATGGCGTGATCAAAAGTCCTTCGAGGTGCCAACATTTTTCCTTTTTTCTCTTCGAAAAGCTCCTTATACTGCCAATACGGTTTTGGCAGCTTCTCCAACTGTACTCCCCCTTCTTCGTCTCGTTCTATCCGTCCCACAGACTGTGCTTCCTCATCGTAAGCCACAGTTTCATCCCATTCAAACATGTCCGCCACCGCCTCATCTTCTACTTGAGCGTGGCACTTTGCTTCTTTAAAAGCCCATTTACCTGGGTCTGCCAGATTTTTAAGGCGGTGCTCATTATGCCACCACCCAAACGGTATAATTAAGTGATACCTTCCTGCCTTCGCAATTTCGCAGGATATCATACTTCGGTGGCCATTGGTACCGATTTCTAGGAGAATAGGATGGGTATAGAATGTCCCGCAGGTAGGCACGATTTGGCCATCAAAGGTTGTAATTTTTAACAGTGGATCCCTAGCTGTAGTCGGGATCTCGAGCCGTCGTGCGGTGTCTTGGTTCATGAGAAATATATTTGAACCAGAATCTAAGAGGACGTTTATAGCGTGTTTTCGTCCTTTGATTTCAATCAATGCCTTCCCCTCAGGGCAGGCGTAGTGCTTAGGTTTTTTAATGGGTCTAGACCTTTCGCTCTTTTCATGATGAAATCCTTTCATCGTCGCGGTTACAAGTAGTGTGGGCGTTTGTTACTGCGCCTGCGCAGTTTCGGCTCTTAAAGCCTCCTCAGACAAACTTTTACAACAAGTTTCTAATATTTTGATATCGGGCAGCCCACTACTAGCAGTCTTTACCTCCTGCCGAGGAGTTCACATATCACAGGAGTGGGGGTTCACTAGAGTACCTCTCGAGTTAGCGACTAGGATGCGCAGTCCTTTATCGTCGACTTAGCCCTGTTATGAGACTGTCCCCTGCGACGAGTCCACCGTACCTCGGCCTTCGAGTCTGGTCGTACGCCTGCGACCCCCGCAGACACCATTCGTCGGGCATGAACCTTTTGCCCAATAGAGGCGCCCCCAGCTTCTATTTGCCCGGCTTTTTTATTCGGAGAGAAAGTCAGGTTGCCCTGGATTTCGACTCTCCTCACGCGTGTCGTGCAACTCAAGTTCCGTTCCGGCGAGTGGTAATCCTCTTTTTCCCTTTTAGTCTCGTCGACCGCCTTCTTCTCTTGTAGTTGTTTATGGCACCCGTGGTGAGCACGGACTACCCAATTTTGGACGTAAATTGGCAACTGCGATCCTTTCCTCTTTTAGCCTACTGGTGGGATCTCGTCACCGACTACCCCGCAGGTCTTTCGATTCCAGGCGGCAACCTCACAACCCGAACACCCTTTGTTGTCGGTACCTGGATGACGTTTTATAAAATGTTGTCATCTTCAAAGGCACAGGCTGCGGGCCTTTGCACCGCTCGTCGAGAGCTTTCTCCCTGGCCATCAACGGCCACAGAGGCTACCTGGGGGCGTCGTTTTGGCGCGAATGTGGAATGTCGTTTGGGCTTTGATTGCCCTCGATATATAGCCGATACTTGTATCGGCTTTCGACAGTATTTCCAAGTATGGTTTTTCATTCCACATCGCGTGCATTCGTCGTCAGATTTCTGTTCATCGACAACCTTCTGATCGACGCCCTGGTGTGCTTCTGACCACACAGTATGTCTAACATCCCCCTTTGGTGCCAGCAACCCTTCTTTCCTCACCTTTCTTTCCCCAGCCTTTTTCTTCTGGTAGGCCGCCTTTTCTGTAGCCGTGTATTGCTTTTTTACACGCTTGGCAGCAACCGTTGGCTTCGAATCATCGAACTTCCTTTTTTCGCCTCGTATCATGCCGGAGGGACCGCCTCCTCGAAGATCTTTTCTTTCCTTGAAATCTTCTTCCGCTCGGGTTACGGTCCGGACTGCTTCTAACCATTCCCCATCGTCGACATATTCTGTATGCGAGAGTCGTCGCAATGCTTGTATGGGAAGTTCGTCTTCAATCATTTTTCTCCAAGCTATCCCGGTGACTCTTGCATGGATGCGGGGATTTTCCATCTCCATCAAGAATTTGGCGACATCACCGCGATATTTGACCGATCCCATTTCTCAGAGAGATTTTTCCGCTTCATGGGTGGGTCCGAAGCGTCGCCGGACTTGTTCTGCAAAGAGGTGCCAGAACCCGTATCCTTCTTGTGTCGTATAACCTATTTCCCCGGTCATTTGTCGTCGGGTGGTTGATGCAAACGGTGCGACTTCCTTCCCGTCCATTCGGCTTATGGCGTATCGGATTCGTTGTGCCTCGTCTTCGCACTGCCAGCTATTTCGACCAAAATAATCCGTACATGTCATTAGCCACATGCGGATATCTTGGTGTTTCTCGTTCCTAAACATGGCAGGGGGTTCCCCTGGGACTCTCGTTCGTTGTCCCAAGGCGTTGGCCATTACTCGTGAGAACAGATTAAACTGTTGATCGTACTCGACGTCATAGACATCTTCTTCTGGCTGGGGAGCGGGTATCTCGTCCCGTCTTCCTTTCCTATCCACATCTGGCTTCCTACCTGATCCTTCTCCATCATCATCGGGGTCTCCTCCCCAGCCTCCGCCTGGAGCTCCTGCTGCTCCGTGTCGTGGTGGTGGTGGGCGTCTCCCTCCACCTGCCCCAGAAGCTTCTGGTGTCGGGTCTGACACCTTCCCTTTTCTTTTGACCTGTCCTAACAACTGTTCCACCAGAGCCTTAAGCACCGCGATCTCACCATCTTGGGCTTCTCTAGACTCCTGTTGTCGTTGTAGCTCATCCCTTACGAGATTAATGCTTAGCTCGTGAGTTTCCAGTTCCCGTTTGTGCTGCTCATTTATCCGAACAATTTCTTGATCTAGGAGTAGGTCCCGGTGCATGGACTGTTCGCTAGTTCCTTGCACTGCTTCGTGAAGATGAGAGCTGACAGCCTCATGTCTGGTCTGGCGCTCATCTGTTTCACCCAGTCGTTCCGCGACCTGGGTTGCGAAGCTTTCTTGGATTTTTTGAAACTCCAAGTCCAACAGTTCTACTTGTTCGTCTATTCGGGTGAGTTCCCGACCGACTATCTGGACCCCCGATTTCAACAGATTTTTGACTGTTACCAGTTCTTGGGCCATTAATAAGATGTTGGTCGGGAGGGAGCTGAACGCAAGATGTCGTCTATCTTGCCTGGTGGTGAGCTTTGGCTCCAATCGGCCGAGGATCCGCTCTAGTTTTCGGATCCGAACGGCCATGAGTGATTCGCCTGGGAGTTCAGGCGTTCGGCGACCGCCTGGTCGTCGTCCCTTTCCATATTTGTCTAGGAAGCCTAAACCCACTGGGGATCGAGGTGTCCGATCGGCCGAATGCGATCGGACGAGGTGGGTGAAGGTGGTTTCCACACTTGGGGCTTGAACGGAGGAGGGTTCATCACCTCCTTCGCTTGCTTCCTCCCCTCCGGGTCGTTCTCCTCCTTGCCACTCAATGGCTTCAGGTGCTTTGGGGTCAGAAGACATTTCTTTGACTTCTATAAGGAAAACTTGTCTTTTTTGTTTCCTCCCCAGAATATTGGTATCTCCAAACGCTGACTTGAGCGTTGATGGCTTTCAGGGAGGGGGTGTACCAAATGGAGTTTGATTTCTCCGTGGGTGTGTGGTAGGCAAAGTTCTCACCGTACTGGTATCGGTAAAGCGCGTCGATATCTACGAGGGTAACTGTGTTTTCTGGGTTTGTCCACCAGAGATAAGATTTGTAGTAGGCTTCTTGAGTTCCTAATTCAGGTAGAGGGGTGAGGACTTCGTCTATCGAGATAGTCCTCAATGGTGTTGGTTCGAAAGGTTTTTTGGGTTTGGGAGTATGAGTGTCTCCGCCAAACATTCGTCTCGGTAACGATGAGAAGTATCAATATACTGTTAGGTGGTAGCTTCGGCGTGAGGTATTCCGACAGCTTGGACCTTGATCGTAATTATATCGGAGAACTTGTTAAGAAGACTCGAGCAATGTAGGCTAGATATAAGGATTCGCCTCGGTATAGATCGTCGTAGTATTGGTAACGATATAAAAGTGTAGAATATCTTATTATATTGATAAGATCTCTTCTCCGTGCTTGTTGTGTCTAATAGCAGCGAAGATGCTTGGATATTTATATTCCGCGTCGGAGCAATCGCGGTATACATGCTAACTCTATGCTAACTAAGTACCTTGCCAGCAACTCTGCGAACTTCACCTGAGTGCGAACACTCGTAGACCCTGAAAACTCTCTCCCACACTTTTTTGCTCCCAAGGCCAACTTCTCCGTCTGCGCTTTCATTATTCCTGATGGTGTGGAAACCACGTCAGGTGTCAGCTCATCCGTTTATCCGTTGACAACGATGGTTACGAATCATCTTACCCTCGGGCTCACCCAGGGTAGTCTAACTCGCTCCACAGAAGATGGCCAATCTTCTTTGGTGGGTTCCGTTGAGAATTCAACCTGCAACTGCATGTTGTATTCTGGTCTACCAGCATTACACGACTTGTCCTCGGGATCGTACCTATAGGCGTTTTCCCTCGGACTCCATCTTTTACCAACTAGTCCTCTGTGGATGCACCTGATCCACTTACTGGGCATAGTTACCGCCTTCATACTCTACACGACTTTGTAGGTGCGTGGGGACTATCTTTCGTGCAAAACGTCCTGTTACCTTCGACCCACTCTTTCGAATGCCTGTCTTCAAGTGTCTGTAACATTATGCGCCGTCGCCCGATTCACCCGCCTCCACCTGCATAAGGAGCCCAAAGGTTTCCCCTCATATACCCTGCGAACAGGGTCCGGTGGGACGGACAGCCGCGACGTATACGGTGTTATAAGATGTGTTCCATCGTTAGTGGTCTTTGGTGTTGGGACGCAACTACCCAGGCGGCCAGTGATGACGCGCCGTCCCAACGCCAGGGCTTGAGGGGGGTGTTATCTTTTTCCTTCAAAGTTGGTGTGCGTCAAGGTAGGGTAACTTTACCCCGTAAATCCTTACGGGGAGTCCGTGCGCCTAACACCAGAAAGGAATCCATAAACCCTGGGAGGGAAGGCCAATGGCCCCCGAGACCGGAAGGAGATGCAGGCGTGATAGACCCCCGAGCAGTTGCCACGGGCGGGGTAGATCAAAGGCAGACGACACTCTCATGATGATTTCCCATGGTGTTATTTCAATAGCCGGAGGTGGAGTGGACGAGAAAGATCAACGAAATAGAGGGCTTTTTTTCTTCCTTTTTTTTTCCTTCTTTTTTTTTTACTATTATATATTCCTTGTTAAGGAACAAGAAATCTCATGGAGCGGAAGCAATGGTGAAAACAAAACCCACAAAACAAAATGTACTAACAAACAAAACATCCGGAACAAGTGTCTTCAACAGGGGTCCATACCGGTCCCAGGCCAACACATGGGCGCGAAATTACTTTGAGTAAATCAAAGGAAACCTGCCTTGAACCAGCGGACAGCATGAAAAACAAAAACTTAAATCTAGCTTTCCTGAGACTAAATAAAGTAACCAAAGGAAACTACATTAGAAGAGTGGACCGAACACCCGGAGCTAACAGAGGAAAAAGGGCGAGAACAAGAGAATATGCCCAGGGGGTAAGCTGTGGCGGTATATTTTATGCAGCAGGCGGTGGCCGTCAGGAGGGAGGCGGAAGGCCAGAGTGGAGCCTCAGGGCCGATGTCAGAAACCCCCTAAAGGTGGCCGGATCTGGCGGCGCCCTTGGCACGATAGCGGAGGATGGCGTGCTTGAAGGTCACGGGTTCTTCTTCTGAACTGGGACAGGTGGTGGGGGAGTCGTCGTCCCGGAACGGGTGTGCTCGCAGGTAGCTCTTCCCCGACCTCATCTGGTGAAGGCGGCCGGCCGTGAATTTGTCGAGGCCCACGAACGGGTGGGGCTTCAGCAAGGGACGATCGGGGTATCTGGCTGGGGCTGGAGCGACCCTTGGTACTGTAGGAGTTGATTATTGTAAAGGCGTGTTAGGCGCACGCACTCCCCGTAAGCATTTACAGGGTAAGGTTACCCTACCTTGATGCAAGAGAACTTCGGAGAAAAAAGATAACACCCCCCTCCAGCCCCGGCGTTGGAACGGCGGGTCATCACGCGCCGCATGGGTAGTTGCATCCCAACACCAAAGACCACGATCAATGGAACACATCTTATAAAACCATATATGTCGCGGCCGTCCGTCCGACCGGATCCTGCTCGCAGGATAAATGGGGGGAGACCTTGTGGCACCGTATGCAACTGGAAGCAGGTGAATCGGGAGAGGGCGCATAAAGCTACAGACACTTGAAGACAGGCCGTCGGGAGAGTGGGTCGAAGGTGACGGGATGTTTTGCACGAAGGTTAGTCCCCTGGTACCTACAAGGTCGTGTAGAGTATGAAGGCGGTAACTATGCCCAGTAAGTGGATCGGGGGAATCCACAGAGGACAAGTTGGTAAAAGATGGACTCTGAGGGGAAATGCCTATAGGTACCATCTCGAGGACAAGTCGGGTAATGCGTGAAGACCAGAATACGAGTTGCAGTTGTATACCGAATTCTCGACGGAACCAACCAAAGAAGAATGGCCATCTTCTGTCCAGCGAGTTAGACTACCTTCGACGAGCACGTGGGCAAGATAATTCGTAACCATGGTTGTCAACGGATAAACGGATGAGCTGACACCTGACGTGGTCTCCACTCTATCAGGAGTAATGGAAGCCCAGACCGATACGTTGCCTATGGGAGCAAGAGTTGTGGGAGAGAGTTTGCAGGGTCTACGAGTGTTCGCACTCAGGTCAAGTTCACAGAGTTGCGGGCAAGGTACTTAGTTAGTATAGAGTTAGGGTGTATACCGCGATTGCTCAGACGCAGAATATAAATATCGAAGCATCTTCACTGCTATTAAAGAACAACAAGCACGGAGAAGAGATGTTATCAATATAATAAGTTATCTACACTTTTATATCGGTATCAATACTTCGACAATCTACCTCGAAGTGAATAATTATATCTAGCCTACATTACTCGTGTCTTCTTAAGGAGTTCTCTGATATAATTACGATCAAGGTCCTCGCTGTTGGAATACCTCACGCCGAAGCTACCACCCAACAGTAAATTGATACTTCTGATCCTTACCGAGACGAATGTTTGGCAGAGACACTCATACTCCCAAACCCAAAAAACCTTTCGAACCAAAACCTACGAAGACTATCTCAATAGAAGAAGTCCTCACCCCTATACCCGAGTTAGGGACTCAAGAGCCCTACAACGAATCTTAGTTCTGGTGGACAAACCCAGAAAATACCTTTACCCTCGAAGACATAGCTGCACTATACCAACAACGTTATGGCAAAGACTTCATTTACAAAACACCCACGGAGAAATTGAACTCCATTTGGTACACGCGGTACCCAGAAAGCGATCAACGCTCAAGCCAGCGTTTTGAGATACCGATAGTCTGGGGAGGAAACAAAAGATAAGTTTTCCTTATAGAAACCACAGAGATGGCTTCTGACCCCAAAGCGGCTGAGGCCATGGAATGGCAAGAAGGGGAAGGGGCAGACGTGTGAGATGAACTCTCCTCCATCCCAGCCCCAAGTGTGGAAACCACTGTCACCCACCTAGCCCGAACACATTCAGCAGACGGAACACCTCCCTCTCCTGTAGGATTAGGCTTCCTAGACAAATATGGGAAGGGACGACGACCAGGAGGTCGCAGAACGCCGGAACCCACCGAATCCCTTATGGCCGTTTGGATCCGAAGATTAGATCAGATCCTCGGCCAATTTGACCCAAAGCTCACCCTCTGTCAAGAGAGGCACCATCTTGCATTCAGCTCCCTCCCGACCAATATCTTATTAATGGCCCAAGAACTGGTAACATTAAAACATCAGATAAAGTCTGGGGTCCAGATAGTCGGTCGGGAACTCACCCGAATAGAGGAACAAGTTCACCTTTTGGACTTGGAATCTCAGAAGGTCCAAGAGAACTTGGCGACCCAAGTAGCGGAACGACTTGGTGAAACAGATGACCGACAGACCAGACATGAGGCTGTCACCTCTCACCTCCACGAAGCAGTACATGGAACTGGCGAACAGTCCATGTATCGGGACATACTCCTCGACCAAGAGATTGTTCGAATAAAGGAACAACATAAACGGGAGCTGGAAAATCACGAGATGAGCATTAATCTCGTAAGGAATGAGCTGCAACGACAACAGGAGTCTAGAGAGGCCCAAGATGGTCAGATCGCCGTGCTTAAGGCCCTGGTGGAACAGTTGCTGGGACAGGTGAAGGGAAAAGGCAAGGTGTGAGATCCGACACCAGAGGCTTCAGGGGCGGGTGGAGGAAGACCACCACCACCAGCAGGAGAGGGAGCGACAGGAGCGACAGGAGCAGGAGGGGGAGGAGACCCCGATGATGAAGGGGCAGAATCTGGAAGGAAGCCAGATGAGAAGAGAGACCCGCACCCCAGCCAGAGGAAGACGAGTACGACGTCGAGAACGATGAACAGTTAAACCTGTTCTCTCGAGTCATGGCCAACCCCTTGGGACAAAGAACAAGAGTCCGAGCGGAACCCCCTGCCATGTTTAGAAATGAGAAACACCAAGATATACGTATGTGGCTATTAACATGTACGGATCATTTTGGTCAAAACAGTTGGTAGTGGGAAAACGAGGCCCAACGAATCCGATACGCCTTAAGCCAAATGGATTGAAAAGAAGTCGCACCGTTGGCCTTAACCTACCAATGACAAATGACCGGAGAAACAGGTTATACGAGAAAAGAAAGATACGAGTTCTGGCACGTCTTTGCAGAACAACCCCTGAGACGTTTCGGACCCACCCATGAAGCGGAAAAATCCCTAAAAGAAATCGGATTGGTCAAATATCACTGTGATGTTGCCAAATTCGTGATGGAATTGGAAAATCTCAACATCGATGCAAGAGTCACGGGGATAGCCTGGGGAAAAATGATTGAATACGAACTTCCTATGGGAACTCCTCGGCAGGAGGTAAAGACCGCTAGTAGTGAGCTGCCTGATATCAAAATATTAGACACTTATTGTAAAAGTTTGTCTGAGGAGGCTTTAAGAGCCGAAACTGGGCAGGCGCGGTAACAAACCCCCACACTATTTGTAAACCGCGACGATGAAAAGATGTCAGAAAAGCACCGAGCGAAAGCTCTAGACCCGTTAAAAAACCTAAGCATTAGGCCTGCCCTGAGGGGAAGGCATTTATTGAATTCAAAGGACGAAAACATGCGATAAGCGTACTTTTAGATTCCGGGTCAAATATTTTTCTCCTGAACCAAGACACCGCCCGACCGCTCGAAATCCCGACCGCAGCTAGGGATTCACCGTTAAAAATCACAACCTTCGACGGTGAAACCGAGCCTACTGGAGGTATATTCTATGCCCATCCCATTCTCCTAGAAATCGGTGCCAACTGCCACCGAAGCATGATATCCTGCGAAATTGCGAACAGAGGAAGATATGATTTAATCATACCCTTTGGGTGGTGGGATAACAAACACACCCTCAAAAATATAACAGACCCAAGTAAATGTGCCTTTAAAGAAGCCAGGTGCCACGCTCATATAGAAGATGAGGCGGTGGCAGATATGTTGAATGGGATGAAACTGTGGCTTACGATGAGGAAGCACAGTATGTGGGACGGATAGAACGAGATGAAGAAGGGGCAGTACAGTAGGAGACGCTGCTAAAACCATACTGGCAGTATAAGGAGCTTTTTGAAAAGAAAAAAGCAAAAATGTTGCCGCCTCGAAGGACTTTCGACCACGCCATCAACCTTAAAGAAGGGGCTGAACCCCCATGGAGTCCGATTTATCCAATGTCGGCACACGAGTTACACGAGCTGGATAAGTAACTCAAGAAAATGATACCTGAGGGAAAAATAGCTGACAGCGAATCCCCTTCTGGTGCCCCAATCCTTTTTGTGCCAAAACCCGATGGAAGTCTATGACTATGCGTAGACTATAGAAACCTTAACAAATTGACAATCCTGAATAAGTACCCCCTACCACTCATGGATGAACTACGAGACCGCGTTGCTGGAGCAAAGGTGTTTACGAAGCTTGACCTAAAAGATGGATATCATCTTATTCGAATGAGGAAGGGCGACGAACATAAAACGGCCTTTCGTACACGGTACGGACAATATGAATATAAGGTCTTGCCTTTCGGGCTCGTTAACGCTCCCGCACCTTTTCAGACAATGATGAACAAAATCCTAAGGGAATTTTTGGACGACGGAGTAGTCGTCTACCTGGATGATAACCTAATATACTCTGAGATTATGGACGAGCATATCAAAGTAGTCCAAAAGGTCCTTGATCGACTCGAACAGGGCGACTTGGCAGTCTTGTTGAAAAAGTCAGTGTTCCACCAAGATGAGGTCGAATTCTTTGGATACATTGTCGAGACAAGGGAAGTCACCATGAGTGATAGAAAAGTGAAAAGCGTCCAAAATTGGGCACACCCGAGATCGGTTAAAGAAGTCGAAATTTTCATTGGATTCGCAAATTTTTATCGACGATTCATCAAAGATTTCTCAAAAGTTTGCAAACCAATAACCGGGACATTAAAGGGAAACCCGCAGGATTTTCACTGGGGAAGAGAGCAGGAGGAGGTGTTTGAGGAGTTGAAAATGATGTTCACCATGGCACCAATTTTATCGCATGTTTACCCAGGAAGAAAGAGAGTGGTGGAGACAGACGCTAGCGACTTGGCGCTCGGATGCGTGGTGTCTCAATACCAAGGAAGACGTCTTCACCCAGTGGCTTTCCATTCTCGAAAATTGAACAGCGCTGAAAGCAATTACGAGATACATGACAAGGAACTTCTCGCAATAATGGAGCGGTTCAAAGAATGGAAAAAATACCTCTGGGGGGAGGAAGAACCCGTGATGGTATATACGGACCACCCAAATTTGCAATCCTTTTTAACCAAAAATGTCTGGAACCAGCGACAAATTCGATGGGCACAGGTGTTCACCAATTAAAACTTCAAATTAGTCTACCGACTGGGAAGTATGGGCAGGAAACCCAACGCATTAAGTAGATGGCCGGAGTCCCGTCCTGAGGAGGGAGCTCGTCACAATGAATAGTCGATTTTGAAATCGGAACATTTTCAGATTTCTGTGATTCATCAAAAACAAAACGCTGAGACAGCCCTCGTCCCAGAAAAACCCGAACATACAAGCCTCAGGATAATGAAACTTTTGGATAAGGCTATAATCTCGCTGAAAGGATCACCGTTTGCGGCCAGTCATGACATCTACGCCCTGACAGACGGCCAGGTATCAGCAAAAGGAGAGACAATGGTGGAGCTGGGTATTGCGATAAGATTGCCAGAAGGAACCTAGGGATGGCTAGCCGCAAGAAGTGGTATCGCTAGCAAAATGGGAATAGCAGTGGGCGGTGGTGTAATAGACGCGGATTACACCAGAGAGATAAAAGTCATACTTCATAATCATGGCGAAGCCGACTGCTTGTATAAAGCAGGGGATCGGGTAGCGCAGCTCATAATAGAGAAGATTGCCAATACCGACGCCATGGAAGTAGACGATCTAGGAGTAACCGAGCAAGGAAAAATGGGGTTGGGGTCAAGCGATCTAAACCCTAAGCGATCCATCACTGCTAAAGAAGAAGAAGTCAAAATATGTTTCCTTCACGTAAACACCAGCGAAAACGAATTCTTTAGCGCAGCTGATATCAGCGATCACCCTTGGTTGATGAAAGAAAGGGAAATGGTATCAAGCACTCACGTCAGTGCAGCCCTGAAGCGGACAATGAACGATCCATTTCTGGACAAAATTTGAGTGGCTGGCAAGGAGGATGAGAAGTGGCAGAACCGAGGCGGTGAACTGATTACGTTAAGAGAAGGCGGAAAAAAGATGCCCGACGAATGGATAGAAAAAGACGGGTTACTATAATACAAAAATCGTTTGTACATCCCCGAAGACGAAGACCTTCAAACCGAGATAGCCCAAGGCTGTCACGACTCAGTAGTAGCGAGGCACTTCGGACAGGAAAAAACGATTGAGATAGTAACAAGGGACTTTTACTGGAGAGGCCTCGCAGATCGGATCAGAGATTAGGTACGATCCTGCGACAAATGTCAACACAGCAAGTCCCTACGGCATGCTAAATACGGGTTGCTTGAACCATTAGAAGTACGCTATGCGGCCTGGTCCTCCATATCGACCGACTTCATCACGCAACGACCAGAATCGCAGGGGAAGACCCAGATAATACTAGTAGTAGGTCGGTTCACAAAAATGGCCCACTTTAGCGGCATCCACGAAAACGCGACCGCCAAAGATGTTGCGGATCCCTTCCTTCGGGAAGTGTAAAAACTTCACGGATTGCCGACCGAGATTATATCGGACATGGACGCCAAGTTTTCCGGTGAATTGTGCAAATCATTGTCCAAAATGCTCGGAGTTAAAAGGCGGATGTCAACAGCATATCAGCCTCAGACTGACGGACAAACTGAAAGAGCCAACCAAGTGCTGGAAGGTTACCTACAGACATTTGTCAACTACGATCAGGACGACTGGTACCAACTATTGCCCTTAGCGGAACAGGCCTATAACAACTCGGCAACCAATGCACACAAGATGACCCCATTCTTCACCAACTACGGTTTTCACCCACAGACGGAGTGGATGAAAGAGAGAGAAGCTCATAACCCCGGGGCAACAGTGTATGCTCACTGGATGCAGGACATACATCGAGAGGCGAAACAAAACCTAGAAAATACACCTGAATCGATCAAAGAATGTTATGACTGAAAAGCGACGGAACAACCCAGCATCGAGGTCGGTGACTTGGTAATGTTGAATGCGAAGAACATACCTACCAAACGACCATCGAAGAAGCTGAGTCCGAAACTGTATGGCCCTTTCAAAGTGTTAGAAAAGAATGGAAGCAGGGCATACAAGTTAGAAATATCGCCGCGGTGGAAAATTCATCCTGTGTTTCACGTTTCGCTGTTGGAACCCTACCGAGCCTCGAACTGATGAAATTGCGAACAACCCCTACGAGACCCCGACGAGATCACGGGAGATTTAGAATGGGAGGTAGCGAGGATCGGCAAGAGTGAGATCATTTCCTACACGCGAAAGGTTCGAGGAAGGAATAACCCGATGAAAGAGCTTTCGTATTTTGTGAAATGGATAGGCTGCGCGGAGGATTAATATAGGTGGGAACCCCACGAGTGTATGGGGAACGCGCAGGAAGAGGTGGAAAGGTTTCATAAAGAAAGCCCGGAGATGCCAGGCCCGGGAGAGGTCGAGTAGCATAAGAAAGGTTTTCCATCAGTGGACAAGTTAACCCTGGTGGTTTTTACTCCTACTATGTGGAGCTCAAGATGGAAGATAGATTGTATAATAGACAAAGAGTATTCGGGACGAACACTGCGAACAGGGGAGCACCTGTTAGACGCACGGACTCGCCGTAAGGATATACCGGGTAAAGTTACCCTCCCTTGACGCACACGAACTTCGGAGAAAAAAGATAACACCCTCCTCCAGCCCCGTCGTTGGGACGGCGTGTCATCACAGGCCGCCTGGGTAGTTGCGTCCGAACACCAAAGACCACTATCAATTGAACACATCTTATAACACCTTATACGACGCGGCCGTCCGTCCGACCGGATCTAGTTCGCAGGATATATGAGGGGAGACCTTCGGGCACCTTATGCAAGTGGAAGCAGGTGAATCGGACGACGGCGCATAAGGTTACAGACACTTGAAGACAGATTGTCGGAAGAGGGATTGAAGGTGACAGGACGCTTTGCACGAAAGTTAGACCCCTCGTACCTACAAAGTCGTGTAGAGTATGAAGGCGGTAACTATGCCCAGTAAGTGGATCGGGTGCATCCACAGAGGACAAGTTGGTAAAAGATGGAGTCCGAGGGAAGAAGCCCATAGGTACGATCCCGAGGATAAGTCGTGTAATGCCAGAAGACCAGAATACAACATGTAGTCGCATGTCGAATTCTCGATGGAACCAACCAACGAAGGATGGCCATCTTCGGTCCAGCGAGTCAGACTAGCCTCGATGAGCACGGGGGCAAGATATCTTGTAACCATTGTTCTCAACGGATAAAACGGATGAGCTCACACCTGATGTCGTCTCCACACCCTCAGGAATAACAGAAGCGCAGACCAATTAGTTGGCCATTGGAGCAAAACGTGTGATAGTGAGTTTTCAGGGTCTACGAGTGTTCACACTCAGATGCAGTTCGCAGAGTGGCGGGCAAGGTACTTAGTTAGTATAGAGTGAGCGTGTATACCGTGATTGCTCAGACATTGAATATAAATATTGAACCATCTTCGCAGCTATTAGACACAACAAGTACGGAGAAGTGATCTTATCAATATAATAAGTTTTTATGTTATCGTTACAAATACGTTGACGATCTATCCCGAAGTATACCATTATATCTAGCCTACATTACTCGCGTCGTGTTAGCAAGTTCCCCGATATCAATCGATTCAGGTCCTGGCTGTCGGAATACCTCACGCCGAAGCTACCACCTAACAGTGTATTGATACTTCTCATCGTTACCGAGATGAAAGTTTGGCAGAGACACACATACTCCCAAACCTAAAAAACCTTTCGAACCAAGACCATTGAGGACTATCTCAATAGACGAAGTCCTTACCCGTATACCCCAATTAGGGACACAAGAGCCCTACCACGAATCTTATTTCTCGTGGATAAACACAGACAATACCGTTACCCTCGAAGAGATAGCGGCCCTATCCCTATACGAGGACGGTAAAGAATTCACCTATCACACCCCCTCGGAGAAATCAAACTCCATTTGGTACACGCAGAACCCAGACATCGACTCGCGCTCAAGTCAGCGCTTTGAAATACCAGGCGTGTGGGGAGGAAACACAAGATCGGTTTCCCGTTACCCACCCTGTCCGGTCACATTCGGCTGACCTAACACCTGGCTCTCCTGTCGGATTACGCTTGATAGACAAATATGGGAAGGGACGACATGGAGGCGGTGGCCGAATGCCTGAACGGACCGAAGGCCTCATGGCCGTTCGAATTTGAAGATTAGACCAGATCCTCGGCCGATTCGACCCAAAACTTACCTTCAGTCAAGATAGACAACATCTTGCCTTCACCTCCCGCCCGACCAATATCATATTAATGGCCCAAGACCTGGTAACCGTCAAAAATCAGTTGAAAGCCCGGGTCCACATACTCGGTCAAGAACTCACCCGAATAGACCAACAAGTACAACCTTTTCACTGGGAGTGTCAAAAAGTCCAGGAAAGCTTCGCAACCCATGTCGCTGAACAACTGGGGGAGTCAGACGAGAGACAAACCAGACATGAGGCTGTCACCTCACATCTCCACGAGGCCGTGCAAGGGACTGGCGGGCAGTTCATGCACCGGGACCTACTCCTAGACCAGGATATGGTTCGGATAAGTGAGCAGCACAAACGGGAGCTGCCAAATGACGAGATAAGTATTAATCTCGTGAGAGACGAGTTACGACACCACCAGGAGTCTCGAGAAGCCCAAGATGGTGAGATCGCCGTGCTTAAAGCTCTGGTTGAACAGTTGATGGGGCAGGAGAAGGGAAAGGGGAAGGTGTCAGATCCGACACGAGAAGCTTCTGGGGCGGGTGGAGGAAGACCACCACCACCACCACGACACAGAGCGGTAGGAGCTCCAGGCGGAGGAGGGGGAGGAGACCCCATGATGAAGGGGAAGGATCGGGAAGAATGCCAGATGAGAATAGAAAAGCAAGACTGGACGAGAGACCCGCACGCCACCTGGCAGAAGACGACTACGACGTCGAGAACAATGAACAATTTAATCTGTTCTCTCGAGTCATGACCAACACCTTGAGACAACGCAGGAGAGTCCCAGCGGAACCCCCTGCCATGTTTAGGAACGAGAAACACCAAGATATCCGCAAGTGGCTAATGACATTCACAGATTATTTTGGTCGGAACAGTTGGCAGTGGGAGGACGAGGCACAACGAATCCCATACACCATAAGCCGAATGGATGGGAAAGAAGTCGCACCGTTTGCCTTAACCTAGCGATGACAAATGACCGGAGAAATAGGCTACACGAGACAAGAAGGATACGAGTTGTGGCATGTCTTTGCAGAACAAGCCCTGCGACGCTTCGGACCCACCCATGAAGCGGAAAAATCCCTACGAGAAATGGGAACGGTCAAATATCGCGGTGATGACGCCAAATTCTTGATAGGAATGGAAATTTTAAATATCCATGCAAGAGTCACCGGAATAGCCACGAGGAAAATGATTAAAGACAAACTCTCTGTCGAAGCATTGCGACGACTCTCACAGAGAGACTATGTCGACGATGGGGAATGGTTAGAAGCAGTCAGGACCGTCACCTGAGCGGAAGAAGATTGTGAAGAACGAAAGGGTCTTCGAGGGGGCAGTCCCTGCGGTGCAACATGAGGCGAGAAAAGAAAGTTCGAGGATTCGAAGCCAACGGTACCCGCAAAGCGTGTAAAAAACCAATACACGGCTAGGGAAAAGGCAGACTACCAGAAGAAAGAGGCTGGGGAAAGAAAGGTAAAGGAAGAAGGGTCGGTGGCACCGGGGGGGAAGCTTAGACACAAGGTATTGGCAGAAGCTCACCAGGGTGTCGATCAAAAGGTTGGCGATAAACGGAAATCTGACAACCAATGCACGCAATGCGGAATGAAAAAGCACCCTTGGAAATACTGTCAAAAACCAATACAAGTGTCGGCTATATATTGAGGGCAATCGAAGCCCAAACGACAGTCCCCATTCGCGCCAAAACGACGATCCCAAGGTGGCCACTGTGGCCGTTGATGGCAAGGGAGAAAGCTCGGAGCGAGCGGTACAAAGGCCCCCAGCTTGGGCCTTTGAAGATGATGACATTTTATAAAAAGTCATCCAGATACTAACAACAACTGTGTTCGGGTGGTGAGGTTGCCGCCTCGAATCGAAAGCCCAGCCGCGTGGTCGGTGACCATATCCCACCGGAAGGCAAAAAGACCAAAGGATAGAGGTTGCCATTTTACGTCCAAAAATGGGTAGTCCGTGCTTACCACGGGAGCCATCAAAAATTATAGGGGAAGAAGGCGGTCGACGAGATTAGAAGGGAAAGAGAAGACTATCATTCATCAGAACGGAACTTGAGTTGCACGACACGCGAAGGGGAGTCGAAATCCAGGGTAACCGGACTTTCTTTCAGGGTAAAAGTGGCCGGGCAAATAGAAGCTGTGGGCGCCTCTATTGGGCACAGGGTTCATGCCTGATGAATGATGTTGGAGGGGGTCTTAGGAGTGAGACCAAACTCGAAGGCGAAGGTAAGGTGGATTCGTCACAAGGGACAGCCTCACATGAGGGCTAAGACGACGATAAAGGGCGGCGCACCCTAGTCGCAAACTCGAGGGGTACTCTAGTGAACCACCACTCCTGTAATATGGGAACTCCGCGGCAGGATGTAAAGACCGCCAGTTGTGGGCTGTGCGATATCACAATATTAGATGCTTATTGTGAAAGTTTGTCTGAGGAGGCTTTAAGGGCAAAAGCTGAGCAGCCGCGGTAACAAACCCCCAGGCTGTTTTTAACCGCGACGATGAAGAGATTTCGTCCACCACCAAGAGAAAGCTTTAGACCTGTTAAAAAACCAAAGCATTACGCCTGCCCAGAAGGGAAGACATTTATTGAATAAAAAGGAGGAAAACAGGCGATCAGCGTACTCTTAGATTCCGGTTCAAATATCTTTCTCATGAACCAAAAAACCGCACGACGGCTCGGAATCCCAACCGAAGCTAGGCATTCACTGTTAAAAATCACAACCTTCGATGGCGAAACCGCGCCTACTGGAGGATTATTCTATACACATCCCATTCTCCTAGAAGTCCGTGCCAACGGCCACCGAAGCATGATATCCTGCGAAATTGCGAACGCAGGAAGATATGATTTAATCATACCCTTTGGGTGGTGGCATAACAAACACACCCTCAAAAATATAGCACGCCCAAGTAAATGGGCCTTTGAACAAGGTGCCACACTCAGATAGAAGATGAAGCGGTGGCAAAGATGTTTGAATGGGATGAAACTGTGGCTTACGATGAGGAAGCACAGTATGTGGGACGGATAGAACGAGAGGAACAAGGGGGAGTACAGTTGGAGACCCTGCCAAAACCGGATTGGCAGTATAAGGAGCTTTTTGAAGAGAAAAAAGTAAAAATGTTGGCGCCTCGAAGGACTTTCGATCACGCCATCCACCTTAAAGAAGGGGCCGAGCCCCTATGGGGTCCAATTTATCCAATGTCGGTACACCAGTTAAACAGGCTGGATAAGTACCTCAAGAAAATGATGGCTGAGGGAAAAATAGCTCACAGCGAATCCTCTTACGGCGCTCCAATCGTCTTCCTTCAGAAACCTGGCGGAAGTCTGCGACTAGGGGTAGACCATAGGAACCTTAACAAGTTGACGATCCTGAATAAATACCCCCTACCACTCATGGACGAACTCCAAGACTGCGTTGCTGGAACAAAACTATTGCCAAAACTTGACCTAAAAGACTGATATCATCTTATTCGAATGAGGAAAGGCGATGAGCATGGAACAGCCTTTCGTTCACGATACGGTCAGTACGAATACAAAGTCATGCCTTGCGGGCTGGTGAACGCCCCCGGGACGTTTCAGACAGTGAGGAACCAAATCCTAAGGGAATTCTTGGACCACGGAGTAATCGTCTATTTAGACGATATCCTGATATACTCCGAAAATATGGAGGACCATATTAATTTAGTCCAAAAGGTCCTTGACCTGCTCAGACAGCACGACTTAGCTGTCTCATTAAAGAAGTCGGTATTCCACCAAGATGAGGTCAAATTCCTGGGATACATTCTCAAGACAAGCGGGGTCACCATGAGGGATAGAAAAGTGAAAGGTGTTCAAAACTAGGCACACCCGAGATTGGTTAAAGAAGTACAAATTTTAATTGGATTGGCAAACTTTTACCGACAATTCATCAAAGATTTCTGAAAAGTATACAAGCCAATAACCGAGACGTTGAAGGGAAACCAAGAGGATTGTCACTGGGGAAGAGAACAGGAAGAGGCGTTTGAGGCGTTGAAAAAGAGGTTTACAACGGCACCAATTTTATGGCATTTTTACCCAGGAAGAAAAGCGGTTTTTGAAACAGACGCAAGCGACTTTGCACTTGGATGTGTACTATCTCAATATCCGGGGAGACGGCTTCACCCAGTAGGTTTCCATTCTCGAAAACTAAACAGCGGTGAAAGAAATCACGAGATACATGACAAGGAATTGCTCGCAATCATGGAAGCGTTTAAAGAATGGAATAGACACCTCTGGGGAGGAGAAGAGCCCGTGATGGTATATACCAAGCACCAAATCCTACAGTCCTTTTTGACCAAAAAAGTCTGGAACCAACGGCAAATTCGATGGGCACAGGAGTTGATCAACTATAACTTCAAAATAGTCTACCGTCCGGGAAGCAGGGGAGGGAAGCCCGACGCGTTAAGTAGACAGCCGGAGTACCATCCCGAGGAGGGAGCTTGTCACAGTGAACAGTCAATTTTGAAATCTGAACATTTTCATATTTCGGTAATTCATCAAAAACAAAGCGCGGAGACGCCTCTCATCCCAGAAACACGTGAATCTGGCAATCTCAGGATTATGAAGCTTTCAGACAAGGCTACAACCCCGACAAAGGGATCACGGTTTGCGGCCGTTGATGACATCTACGCCCTGACAGAGGCCTGGTACCAGGAAAAGGAGAGACAATGGTGGAGCCGGGTATTGCGATAGGATTGCCGGAGGGAACCTATGGAAAGCTCTCCGCGAGAAGTGGTATGGCTAGCACGATGGGAATAGTGGTAGGCGGTGGTGTAATAGATGCGGATTACACCGGAGAAGTTAAAGTCATACTTCGAAATCATGGTGAAGCTGACTGCATGTTTAAGGCAGGAGATCAAATAGCGCAACTCATAATAGAGCCAATTGCCAATGCCGACGCCATGGAAGTAGACAATTTAAGAGTAACAGAGAGAGGAAAAATGGGTTTTGGGTCAAGCGATCTAAACCCTAAACGATCCGTCACGGCTAATGAAGAAGAAGTCAAAATATGTGTCCTTCACGCAGACAGAAGCGAAAAGGAATTCTTTACCGCAGCTGATAGCGGCTATCACCCTCGGTTTATGAAAGCACGAGAAATGTTATCAAGGACTCACGTCAATGCAGCCGTGACGCGAACAATGAACAATACATTTCTAGACAAGATTAGGATGGCTGGAAAGGAGGACGAGAAGTGGCAGAACCGAGGCCGTGAACTGGTTATGTTAAGAGAAGGGGGAAAAAAGATCCCGGACGAATGGATAGAAAAGGACGCGATACTATAGTACCAAAGTCGTTTGCACATCCCGGAGAACGAAGCCCTTCAAACAGAGACAGCCCAACCCTTTCACGACTCAATAGTAGCAGGGCACTTCGGACAGGAAAAAACAATTGAGATAGTAACGAGGGACTTTTACCGGAAAGGACTCGCAAATTGGATGAGAGATTATGTACGATCCTGCAACGAATGTCAACACAGCAAGTCCCCACGGCATGCCAAGTACTGGTTACATCAACCTTTAGAAGTACCATATGCCGCCTGGTCCTCCATATCGACTGACTTCATCATACAACTACCAGAATCGCAGGGCAAGACCCAGATCATGGAATTAGTAGACTGGTTCACCAAGATGGCTTATTTTATCGCCCACCACGAAAATACGACCGCAAAAGATGTTGCGGATACCTTCCTTCCGGAAGTCTGGAATCTTTACGGATTACCTACAGACATCATATCGGAGAAGGACCTGAAGTTTTCGGCCGAATTCTGGGAATCATTGTGCAAAATGCTAGGAGTTAAAAGGCGGATGTCAACGTTGTATCACCCTCAGATTGACGGACAAACTGAAAGAACCAACCCAGTGGTAGAAGGTTACTTACAGATAATTTGTCAATGTTAGGCGCACGGACTCCCTGTAAGGATTTACAGGGCAAAGTTACCCTGCCTTGACACACACCAACTTCGAGGGAAAAAGATAACACCCCCTTCCAGCCCCAGCGTTGGGACCCCGCGTCATCACAGGCCGCCTCGGTTGTGGCGTCCCTACACCAAAGACCACTATCAACAGAACCCATCTTAGATAACCGGATACGTCGCGGCCGTCCGTCCGAGCGGATCCCGTTTGCAGGCTATATGAGGGGAGACCTCCGAACACCTTATGCAAGTGGAAGCAGGTGAGTCGGGTCACGGCGCATAAGGTTACAGACACTCGAAGGCAAACAATGCGCAGAGTGGGTCGAAGGTAACGGGACCTTTCGCACGCAAGTTACTCCCCTTGTACCTTCTAAGTCGTGTAGAGTATGAAGGAGGAAACTATGCCCACTAAGTGGATTGGGTGCATCCACAGAGGACAAGTTGGGAAAAGATCGAGTTCGAAGGAAAAAGCCTATAGGTACGATCTCGAGGACAAGTCGTGTAATGCCGGAAGACCAGAATACAACATGCAGTCGGATGTCGAATTCTGGACAGAACCAACCAACGAAGAATGGCCGTCTTCGGTCCAGCGAGTCAGACTACCCTCGACGAGCACGGGGGCAAGATAACTTGTAACCATTGTTGTCAACGGATATAACGGATGAGCTGACACCTGACGTGGTCTCCACACCCTCAGGAATAACAGAAGCGCAGACCAATGAGTCAGACATGGGAGCAAAAGGTGTGTTAGAGAGTTTTCACGGTCTACCAGTGTTCGAACTCAGATGAAGTTCGCAGAGTTGCGGGCAAGGTACTTAGTTTGTATAGAGTTAGCATGTATACCGCGATTGCTCAGACACGGAATATAAATTTCGAAGCATCTTCACAGCTATTAGACACCACAAGCACGGAGAAGAGATCTTATCCATATAATAAGTTTTTATCTTATCGTTGTAAATACTTTGACGATCTATCCTGAAGGATACCATTATATCTATCCTACATTGCTCGCGTCTTCTTAGCGAGTTCTCCGATATAAATCCATTCAGGTCCAAGCTGTCGGAATACCTCACGCCGAAGCTACCACCTGACATCCGGGATAACTAGGCCGAGGATACTCGCAACAACTGATTATAGGTTAGGAACACCAGCAAAACTTAATGCTGTGTCTGAGGTGCAGGCGCCGCGTCTGGAGGCATCCGACGTCATTTTTCCATCCTCGGAGTCCACGGTGTCCGGACCCCATTCTGAACGCCGATTCCGTCCTGACGTGACGTCAGACCTTACCGACGGCCCGCAGCCACCCCACCTCTCCTCCTCTTCTCGTGCCCCTTATCTCACGTCTTGGCGTGTCTTTTCCGGCCTCGCATCTCCGCAGCATCCGGACGCCTCCCCCAAGTACCCCATTTTCCTTCTGCTTCCGGGCGTGCTCATAACAACTTGCCGCCGATATCACCCTAGTCAATCCTGCTGGTGTGCCTACTACTACTAGTACTACTATCGTGCATAATTTGTTTGTTTCTAGATGTTTCTATTCCTCTATGTCTATATCTCTACAATCTACTTGTCTATTATACACGTTTATCGTCAAGTGGTGATCGTGAGGCTACATCTCCGTCAGGGAGCGATGTAGCCCACACCCACGGTATGTCGCTCCCTGAGTTTATTTTATGATACAAGCCCCCTCTGTGATCCTAATAGATCTCGTTAAAGGTGCGTAAATCAATCCCACTGTTGACAGGCCAGCGCCGGTCTGTCTCCGGTATCAGATGCGCCAGCCCTAAGATCGTCCCGATATCCACAATTGGGAGCTCACGGGTAACGTCTCTGAGCTCCATGGTTACCAGACCGTGTAGTTCCGACAGTGGTCTGTAGTCTGCCAGGCTCATCAATTGAACCCCGGCAAGGCGATAGACGGTATCCTGCTGCATATAGCTGGACCGGATTTTGAACAGAGCTATGAGCATTGCCGGGAGATGACCCCTGAGCGCACCATACATAGTCTCCCCACCAGCCTGTATCCAAACGCAATCGTTCTGACTGGTCTGGTTACGGAAGAGTCGAGAACCCGTGTATCGGGCCCTGTTTATGTCATAAACACCTGAGTCCTCGAACGCAAGAACAGGGATCTCCAGTTGCGTAAGGAGTTCCACCGGCAAAGCTCGAAGGATAGGCGGATTTTCCGGGACTAGGCGCCCGGGAGGCAGGCTCAGTCGGCTATATCATATCAATTCCGGACAAATCGTCTCCGGGAAGATATCGCATGCTCTGCCAAAATCAACGACGTCGTGGATATTATCACGATGTCCATTCAGAATCCTACAATGGGCTGGTGGGGTTGGCCCGGGCCTCATCCTCTCTAAAGGTTCTACTACCTCAGTTGGTAAATCAGCTCCTGCACATTGAAGAAATTCCAAGTTCAAAAGTCTCATGCGGATCGCATGTTGTCGAGCATAGCTGCTTATTATCTGTCGTGCTCTGTCGATTTTATTTGAGCCTCGCCATCCATGCTTGATTTGCTCCTTATGTGCGAGCTCTCCATACTCGGTAGAATACATGGGAATATTGCTGAACATCTAGATGTGATCGCAAAAGTGACTTATTAGATGCATCTTAACAAAGTTGAAATTAGATTCAGAATGTCTCAATTCCATACGTTGGTCGTTCTCTTCTTCACGATCGTCCTCACGGATCCGGCGCCGTTGGGATATGGGCACTTGCTCCCTCATCTGGGCTCTCTGACGACCCAGCTCCTTGTTCAACTCATCAGCCTTCTCTTGCATCCGTTTGAATATGCGAAACTCGACGAAGATGTCCTTCGTCTCGTCGAACTGGGTCGCATATTCTTCCATATCCGATATAGTCTCGGGTGTGTGACTTCGGTATTGAGCCATCATGGTGAAGTCAAGCAGTGACCAGACACAGGTGAGCGCACGTCTGAAGGGTTGCACCTGCGTACTATCAGGCTGTCTCAACGCTACAGCGAGAACTCCCATCAAACAACGCCCGAGATTCCTCATCTCTTGTCCTTGCCACTGCGTAACCTCCCTGTAGGCCTTTGTGGGGACAAAGAATCCCGGGTAAGGGGGCAAAGCTTTCCAGGCGTCGTCGAAGGCCTGCTGTCGCGCATTGTTTTTCAGAAATCCCTGAATCCAGTCCATCATAGGCTACAAGAGTCCTAGATATATTGAATGGAGCATATCCGGCTTGTGCAGATCAGGCGTCGAAACTCTCACGAGTCCTTGAAAACCGTTTTGCCCCCTCTTGATACCATGGGTTTCATTCGTGTAGCGACCGTGAGCAGTGTCGTGGGTCTTGGAATCTAGGGATGGGTTTTCGGGTTGGTAGCGTTCGTATCTGACGTAATGTCTAGCACGATGGTGGCCGGCTCGGCTTCCTAATCCTTCTGAAGGCACCTCACATTTAGGTCAGGCGTTGGATTTCATCCCGTGTAGGGTAACGTTTTCCATATGGTCCGCAATCCGACCTGACATTATCGGGAAGCATCTCCGGATCTTGCCGTCAGCACAATGAATAGGGGCGCCCTCCCGTGCCGCACCATTCAATGGTGCAAAAATGATTTCAAATACGCGACGCAGTGTGTCAGCATTTATCAGTCTCTGGAGTTTGTCGGCCCTACAGGACTTTGCGAGCTGGCGCGGAATGGGCCATAGCCCAAGAAGCAGAATTGCCATTGATCCAGGTCCGTTACATATTGTCCAAGGAAGATTTGCGATCGTCATATAACCCGGCCCTCCTTTCCTGACTCCCGAGAAGCTGGTAAGATTCATCACATCTGACATCCCAATGATTAGAACAACCCTTGGTCCTTGAGGGAGTGTTTCCTGGGATCTATTAGTATGCCTTCACAGAAAAGAGGCTACGCAGCAGTACTTGGACGTCCCACCACCAGTCAGCAGTATGCATTGCTGCATAATTTCTCTACCCGCTCTGGTTGTATTCACGGTGTGGCGCATAGACCAGTCATCACGATAGGCTATCTGGCGACGATGATATCTCATGCAGTCTAGGACGTTCCCTGACCGTCCTCCACATGTCCCTCCAACCATTGCAGATAGGGGCTATACAGAGTCAACTGTCGGAGAAGATTCTCCAAGGTATGGATAGAGCTATAGCCGACGGATGTCGAATTTCCGATACCATTCCAAAAGCAATCGTTAATCCGCGTCTTTGTGACTTTGATCTCAATGAACCAAGATGCAAATTTGAAACCATGTGCAGAAGCAAGCGGAGCCCATTGGTTCTCGCACAAATCCATGCATTCTTACTTATACTATTTAACCACTCCAATGGATTCCCGGCACCCGGATAATCCTTCTGTTCCGCAGCGACTGGGTCTGTGTTGTCTGCGAGTACTTCAGTTTCAGGTTCCCGCCTCAGGGAATCATGAGGGGCGTTGTGCTCACTACCGGCTGTATCTCCAGCAGGATCTGATTGGTAGTCAGAATCGGAGTGTTCAATGGGTTCGATGGAGTCAGATAGGTTGGTCCCCGGGTCGGCAAGGACGTCCGCAGGTGGATTCCGTATGGTGGATGTGAGTACGATATCGAGATTGGCATGCGCACTTCGCAAGTGTGTCTCGCATGTGCCTGCAAGCATGTATCTTTTGCGACAAAATGAACATTTGACCGGCATAATGGAATTCCAGGCCGCCAATTTCGCGAGTCCAGTGTGGGTCATAGTAGTGTGATGTTGTCGTCGTCACGATGTTAATGCTCGCGGATGACTTGGAGATGCGGGGCCTAGTGCTGTGCACACTGATCTTTTACCAGCCGTCGAACTGGTTTCGTTTTGTGTGTCCCGACGTCATGTGGTATCAGCTGGTTATCATCTGGCGTTCACAGGAAACGACTGAAAGACTAATGGATGCCGGAGGTGTCAGTTCTTGATGGATCATATTCTTGAAAACAATTCAAACAATTCATGATTCGTTCAACCCATCTTGAATGTCTGAGAGTTGTATATGTAATGTGGGTTGATCATGACAGCAGCAAGTTCATACCACGGATAATCCGACATCCACATCATCCACAACATTCACAACATCCTCTATATTCACAAGACTAGAATCTGCAAATCAACTATCAATATAAACAAACCCTGAAAGGACATGGCGCAAAATAACAACATGCAGGACGTATTGATGCAAAATGCCGGAGTCCTTGCGCTGTGACAGACAGATCAACTCCCGCATAGTTCGATTCAAGGGGCAATCAGCATGCATGGTACCAACCCAACAGGTCGAGCGATTAGCAATGATAAGATATACATGGGCTTCACACAAGTCCAGGCTCAAAAGAAAATGTAGAAAGAGTGGCGGAACTGGGCGAAGGATCAGCTGATTGCAAGGGGCTTTGCGCCAGCAGGGCAAACGGGCAAAGATTTGCCTTACGCCTACTTCCTGGCAATATATACAGGCATGAGGACCTTGGGTCCTCCCTGGGATCTCATCGTCTCTGCAGTGGCAGCCATTGATATCCATGGTCGAGAGGATATCGAGGAGGCAGTTGTGGAACTGGTTAAGGACAGTTGCCAGACGTGGAATAACACAAATAACAAAGGCAAAATGGTAGTGGCAAATCCCGCAATCCCCCTAGTAGGTGGTAGCTTCGGCCTGAGGTATTCCGACAGCTAGGACCTGAATTGATTTATATCGGAGAACTCGCGAAGAGGACACGAGTAATGTACGCTAGATATAATGGTATACTTCGAGATAGATCGTCGAAGTATTGGTACGATAAGATAAAAACTTATTGTATTGATAAGATCTCTTCTCAGTGCTTGTTGTGTCTAATAGCAGCGAAGATGCTTCAATATTTATATTCCGCGTCTGAGCAAGCGGGGTATACATGCTAACTCTATACTAATCATGTATCTTGCCCGCGACTCTGCGAACTTCACCTGAGTGAGAACACTCGTAGACCCTCAAAACTCTCTACCACACCTTTTGCTCCCATGGCCAACTTCGCGGTCTGCGCTTCTGTTATTCCTGAGGGTGTGGAGACCACATCAGGTGTCAGCTCATGCGCTTATCCGTTGAGAACGATGTTTACGAGTTATCTTGCACTCGTGTTCGTCGTGAGTAGTTTAAGTCGCCGGACAGAAGAGGGCCAATCTTCTTTAGTTGGTTCCGTCGAGAATTCAACCGGCAACCACCTGTTGTATTCTGGGCTTCCGGCATTATACGACTTGTCCTCGGGATCGTACCAATGGGCTTCTTCCAACACACTCCATCTTTTACCAACTTGTCCTCCGTGGATGTACCCGATCCACTTAGTGGGTATAGTTACCTGCTTCATACTCTACTCGTCTTTGTAGGTACGAGGGGACTAACTCTTTTGCAAAACCACCTGTTACTTGCAACCTACTTTTCCGACTGTCTGTCTTCAAGTGTCGGTAGCCTTATGCGCCCTCATCCGATTAACCTGCTTCTACTTGCACAAGGTGTCCGAAGGGCTCCCCTCATGTATCCTGCGAACAGGATCCGGTCGGTCGGACGCCCGCGACGTAGACGGTGTTATAAGATGTGTTCCATTGATATAGGTCTTTGGTGTTGGGACGCAACTAGCCAGGCGGCCAGTGATGACGCGCCGTCCCAACGCCGGGGCTGGAGGGGGGTGTTATCTTTTTCCATTGAAGTTCGTGTGCGTCAAGGTAGGGTAACCTTGCGCTGTAAATCCTTACGGGGAGTCTGGGCACCCAACACGAGCTCCCCTCTTCGAAGTGTTCGTCCCGAATACTCTATGTCTATTATACAATCTATCTTCCGTCTCGACCTCCACATAGTAGGGGTAAAACCCGCCAGCGTTTACTTGTCCACGGATGGAAAATCTTTCTTATGTTACTCGACCTCTCGCAGGCCCGCCATCTCCGGGTTTTCTCTATGAAACCTTTCCACCTCTTCCTGCGCGTTCTTCATAACTTCGGGTGGTTCCCAAGTATTTTCATCCTCGGCACAGCCTTTCCATTTCACAAAATACCGAAGGTCTTTCATCGGGTTATTCCTTCTTGGAACCTTTCGCGTGTAGGAAATGATCTCGCTTTTCACGATCCTTTCCACCTCCCATTCTAAATCTCCCTCGATGTCTTCGGGATCTCACCGGGGTTGTTGGCGATTCGGTCAGTGCGAGGCGCGATAGGGTTCCAATTGCGAAATGTGACACACGGGATGAATTCCCCACCGCCGTGATATTTCTAACTTGGATGCCCTGCTTCCCTTCTTTTCTAAGACTGTGAAAGGGCCATACAGTTTCGGACTCACCTTCTATGATAGTCGTTTGGTACGTATGTTCTTCGCGTGCAACATTACCAAGTCGCCAACCTCGATGCTTGGTTGTTCTGTCGCCTTGCGGTTGTAATATTTCTTCCTCGATTCCCATGTATTCGCTAGGGTTTCTTTCACCTTTTGAAGTATGTCATGCATCGAGTGAGCATAGATTGTCGCCCCGTGGTTCTGAGCTTTTGTTTCTTTCATCCATTCCTTCTGTGGATGAAAGCCGTAGTTGGCGAAGAATGGGGGCATCTTTTGTGCGTTGGTAACCGAGTTGTTGTAGGCAGGTTCTGCTATTGGCAATAGTTGATACCAGTCGTTTTGATCGTAATTGACAAATGTTCGTAAGTCACCTGCCAGCACTTGGTTGGTTCTCTCCGTTTGTCCGTCAGTTTGAGGGTGGTACGCCGTTGATATGCGTCTTTTAACTCCTAGCATTTGGCACAATGATTCGCATAATTTGCCATGAAGCTTCGCGTCCATATCCGATATAATCTCGGTCGGTAATCAGTGAAGTTTCCAGACTTCCCGAAGGAAGGTATCCGCAACATCAGTTGCGGTCGGACTTTCGTGGAGTCGAATAAAATGAGCCATCTTGGTGAACCGGTCTACTACTACCATGATCTGGCTCTTGCCCTGCGATTCCGGTAGTTCTGTGATGAAGTCCGTCGATATGGAGGACCAGGCCGCATAAGGTACTTCTAAAGGTTGAGGTAACCCGTACTTAGCATGCCGTGGGGACTTACTGTGTTGACATTCGTCGCAGGATCGTGCGTAGTCTCTGATCCATTCTCCAAGTTCTTTCCAGTAGAAATCCCTTGTTAGTATCTCAATCGTCTTTTCCTGTCTGAACTGCCCTGCTGCTAATGAGTCGTGACAGCCTTGGGCTATCTCCGTTTGAAGGGCTTCGTTCTCGGGAATCTACAAACGATTTTTGTACTTTAGTAACCTGTCCTTTTTAATCCATTCGTCAGGCATGTTTTTTCCTCCTTCTCTTAACATCGCCAGTTCACGGCCTCGGTTCTGCCACCTCTCATCCTCCTTTCCAGCCACTCTAATCTTGTCTAGAAATGCATCGTTCATTGTTTGCGTCACGGCTGCATTGACGTGAGCGCTTGATAACATTTCTCTTTCTCTGGCCAACCGAGGGTGATAGCCGATATCCGCCACGCCAAAGAATTCCTTATTATCTGTGTCTTCGTGAAGGAAACATATTTTGACTCCTTCTTCTTTAGCCCTAATCGATCGTTTGGGGTTAAGATCACTTGACCCAAAACCAGATTTCCCTCGCTCAGTTGTCTCTAGATAGTCTACCTCGATGGCATCGGCGTTGGCAACCTGTTCTATTATGAGTTGCACTGTCTGATCTGGTGCCTACAATACGCAGTCTGCCTCGCCATGATTACGAAGTATGACTTTAACTTCTCCTGTGTAATCCGCAGCTATTACACAACCGCCTACTGCTATTGCCATCCTGCTCGGCATGTGACTTCTCGCACCTTGCCTTCCATAGGTTCCTTCCGGCAATCCTATGGAAGTACCTGTTTCTACCATTATAAGTCCTTTTCTTGGCAGCAGCCCATCTGTTAGGGCGTAGATGTCATGGCCGGCCGCAAACCGTGCACCTTTTGTCGGAACTATAGCTTTGTCCGAAAGCTTCATTATCCTGAGGCTTGTTCATTCGCGTTTTTCTGGGGTGAGAGCTGACTCTCCGCTTCTTTTTTGATGAACAACCAAAATTTGAAAATGTTCATTTTTCAAAATTGACTGTTCGCTATGACGAGCTCCCTCCTCAGGACGGTACTCTGGTGGTCTACTTAACGTGTCGAGTTTCCCGCCCCTGCTTCCCGGCCGCTAGACTATCTTGAAGTTATTGTTTGTCAACTCCTGTCCCCATCGAATTTGTCGTTGGTTCCAGACCTTTTTGGTTAAAAAGGACAGCAGGTTTTGATGGTCTATATATACTGTCACGGGTTCTTCTTCTCCCCAGAGCCATCTTTTCCATTCTTTGAATGCTTCCATTATTGCGAGTAATTCTTTGTGATGATTCTCGTAATTTCTTTCAGCGCTGTTCAACTTTCGTGAATGAAAAGCCACTGGGTGAAGCCGTCTTCCTTAGTATTGTGACAGTACGCATCCAAGTGCAAAGTCGCTTGAGTCTGTCTCGACCACCGATTTCCGTCCTGGGTAGAAATGCGATAAAATTGGTGCCGTTGTGAACCTCTGTTTCAAGTCCTCAAACGCCTCCTCCTGCTCTCTCCCCCTGTGAAAATCCTCAGGGTTTCCCCTCAATGTCTCGGTTCTTGGCTTGCAAACCTTTGAGAAATCTGTGATGAATCGTCGATAGAAGTTTGCCAATCCAATGAAAATTTGGACTTCTTTAACCAATCTCGGGTGTGCCCAATTTTGGACGCTTTTCACTTTTGTATCACTTATGGTAACGCCGCTGGTCTTAACGATGTATCCCAGGAATTCGACCTCTTCATGATGAAATACCGACATCGTCAATGAGACTGGTAGGTCATGTTGTGCGAGCCGGTCAAGCACTTTTTGGACTAACTTAATATAGTCCTCCATATTTCCGTAGTATATCAGGATATCGTCTAAATAGACGACTACTCCGTGGTCCAAGAATTCCCTAAGGATTTTGTTCATCATGGTCTGAAACGTCGCAGGGGCAGTTACCAGCCCGAACGGCATGACTTTGTATTTGTACTAACCGTATCGTGTACGAAAGGATGTTTTATGCTCATCGCCTTTCCTCATTCCAGTAAGATGATATCTGTCTTTTAGGGCAAGTTTTGTGAATACTTTTGCTCCAGCAGCAACGCAGTCTCGGAGTTCGTCCATGAGTGGTAGGGGGTATTTATTCAGAATCGTCAACTTCTTGAGGTTCCTATAGTCTACGGATAGTAGCAAACTTCCATCTGGTTTCGGAACGCCGAGGATTGGAGCGCCGTAAGGGGATTCGCTGTCAGCTATTTTTCCTTCAGGCATCATTTTCTTGAGGTACTTATCCAGCACGTTCAACTGGTGTGCCGACATTGGATAAATCGGACCCGATGGGGGCTCGGCCCCTTCATTATGGTTGATGGCGTGATCGAAAGTCCTTCGAGGTGCCAAGATTTTAGCTTTTTTCTCTTCAAAAAGCTCCTTATACTGCCAATACGGTTATGGCAGCATCTCCAACTGTACTCCCCCTCGTTCCTCTCATTCTATCCGTCCCACATACTGTGATTCTTGATCGTAAGCCACAGTTTCATCCGATTCAATCATATTTGCCACCGCCTCATCTTCTATATGAGCGTGGCACCTGGCTTCTTCAAAGGCCCATTTACTTGGGTCTGCAATATTTTTGAGGGGGTGTTCGTTATGCCACCACCCAAAGGGTTTGATTAAATCATATCTTCCTGCGTTCGCAATTTGGCAGGATATCCTGCTTCCGTGGCCCTTGGCACCGATTTCTAGGAGAATAGGATGGGTATAGAATATTCCTCCAGTGGGCGCAGTTTCGCCCTCGAAGGTTGTGATTTTTAACCGTGAATCCATAGCTTCGGTCGGGATTTCGAGCCGTCGTGCGGTGTTTTGGTTCATGAGAAAGATATTTGAACCGGAATCTAAGATTACGCTTATCACTTGTTTTCGTCCCTTTAATTCAATAAATGCCTTCGCTTCCAGGCAGGTGTAATGCTTCCTTTTTTTTAACGGTTCTTGAGCTTTCGCTCTGGTCTTGATGAAATGTCTTCATCCTTCCGTTACAAATAGCGTGTGGGTTTGTTACCGCACCAGCGCAGTTTCGGCTCTTAAAGATTCCTCAGACGAACTTCTTATACTAAGTGTCTAAATTTTTGATATCGGGCAGCCCACTACTAGCGGTCTTGATCTCCTGCCGAGGAGTTCCCATATCACAGGAGTGGTGGTGTACTAGAGTCCCTCTCGAGTTTGCGACTAGGATGCTCGGTCCTTTATCCTCGCCTTATCCCTCATAGGAGACTGTCCCCTGCGACGAGGCCACCGTACCTTCACCTTCGAGTTTGGTCTCACTCCCGAGACCCTCTCCGACATCATTGGTCAGGCAGGAATCTTGTGCACAATAGAGGCGCCCCCAGCTTCGATTTGCCAGGCCATTTTAAATGGAGAGAAAGTCAGGTTACCCTGGATTTCGACTCCCCTTTGCGTGTCGTGCAACTCAAGCGCCATTCTGATGAATGATAGTCTTGTCTATCCCTTTTAGTCTTGTTGACCGCTTTCTTCGCTTGTAATTTTTTATCGCTACCGGGGTAAGCACGGACTGCCCATTTTTGGACGTAAAATGGCAACCGCTATCCTTTGGTCTTTTAGCCTTCGGGTGGGATAAGGTCACGAACAACGCCACAGGTCTTTCAATTCCAGGCGGCAACCTGACTACCCGAACACTGTTGTTGCCGGTACCTCGATGACTTTTTATAACATGGCGTCATCCTCAAACGCCCAAGCTGTTGGCCTTTGCACTGCTCCCTTCGAGCTTTCTCCCTGGCCATCAACGGCCACAGTGGCTACCTGGGGGCGTCGCTTTGGCGCGAATGCCAACTGTCGTTTGGGCTTCGATTGCCCTCGATATACAGCCGACACTTGTATCGGTTTTCGACAGTATTTCCAAGCGTGGTTTTTCATTCCGCATCGCGTGCCTTCGTTGTCCGTTTTCCGTTTATCAACAACCTTTGCATCGACACCCTGGGAGGCCTCTGCCCACTCCTTGTGTCTAACCTCCCCCCTGGGTGCCACTGCCCCTTCTTTCTTCACCTTTCTTTCCCCAGCCTTTTTCTTCTGGTAGTCCGCCATTTCTTTAGCAGTGTATTGCTTTTGTACAGGCTTTCCGGGTACCGTTGGCTTTGAATCCTCCAACTTTCATTTCTCGCCTGGGGTCGCGCCGGAGGGGCCGCTTCCTCAAAGATCTTTTCATTCTTTGAAATGTTCTTCTGCTAGCGTTATGGTTCTGAATGCTTCCGACCATTCCCCATCGTCGACATATTCTCTCTGTGAGAGTCGTCGTAATGCTTCGACAGGGAGTTTGTCTTCAATCATTTTCCTCCACGCTGTCCCGGAGACTCTTGCATGGATATTTAAATTTTCCATCTCCATCAGGAATTTCGCGACATCACCGCGATATTTGACCGATCCCATTTCTCGTAGGGATTTTTCAGCTTCATGGGGGGGGTCTCCCGCGTGGCAGGGCTTGTTCTGCAAAGACTTGCTAGAACTCGTATCCTTCCTGTCTCGTATAACCTATTTCTCCGATCATGTGTGGTCGGTAGGTTAACGCAAACGGAGTGACTTCTTTCCCGTCCATTCGGCTTATGACGTATCAGATTCTTTGTGCCTCGTTCGCCCACTGCCAACTCTTTCGACCAACATAATCTGTGCAGGTCAGTAGCCACATGCGTATATCTTGGTCTTTCTTGTTTCTAAACATGGCAGGTGGTTCCGCTGGGACTCTTGTTCGTTATCCCAAGGCGTTGGCCATCACGCGTGAGAACATATTAAACTGTTCGTCGTTTTCAGCGTCATACTATTCTTCTTCTCGCTGGGATGCCGGTCTCTTGTCCCGTCTTCCTTTCCTACTCTCATCTGGCCCCCTTCCAAATCCTTCTCCCTCATCGTTAGGGTCTCCTCCGCCGCCTGGAGCTCCTCAAGCTCCTCCTCATCGTGGCGGCGGGTGCTTTCTTCCTCCTGCTCCTGACACCTCTGGTGTACCATCCGATGTCTTCCCCTTCCCCTTCACCTGTCCCCTTAACTGCTCTACCAGGGCCTTGTTAGGAGGTAGCTTCGGCGTGAGGTATTCCGACAGCTAGGACCTTAATCGTGATTATATCGGAGAACTCGTTAAGAACACACGAGTAATGTAGGGTAGATATAATGATTTGTTTCGATATAGATCGTCGAAGTATTGGTAACGATATAAAAGTGTAGAATAACTTATTATATTGATAAGATCTCTTCTCCGTGCTTGTTGTGTCTAATAGCCGCGAAGATGCATCGATATTTATATTCCGCGTCTGAGCAATCGCGGTATACATGCTAACTCTATACTAACTAAGTACCTTGCCAGCAATTCTGCGAACAGCACCTGAGTGCGAACACTCGTAGACCCTGAAAACTCTCTCCCACACCTCTTGCTCCCATAGCCAACGTATCGGTCTGCGCTTCGATGATTCCTGATGGTGTGGAGACCACGTCAGGTGTCAGCTCATCCGTTTATCCGTTGACAACAGTGGTTACGAATTATCTTGCCCCCGTGCTCGTCGAAGGTAGTCTAACTCGCTGGACGGAAGATGGCCATTCTTCTTTGGTTGGTTCCGTCGAGAATTCGGTCTCCAACTGCATCTCGTATTCTTGTCTTCCGGCATTACACGACTTGGCCTCGGGATCGTACCTATAGGCATTTTCCCTTGGACTCCATCTTTTACCAACATGTCCTCTGTGGATTCACCCGATCCACTTACTGGGCATAGTTACCGCCTTTCTACTCTACACGACTTTGTAGGTACGAGGGGAATAACTTTCGTGCGAAACGTTCCGTTACCTACGACCGACTCTTCCGACTGCCAGTCTTCAAGTGTCTGTAACCTTATGCGCCATCGTCCGATTCACCTTCTTCCCGTGCATAAGGTGCCCGAAGGTCTCCCCTCATATATCCTGCGAACAGGATCCGGTCGGACTGGTGGCCGCGACGTATACGGTGTTATAGGATGTATTCCATTGATAGTGGTCTTTGGTGTTGGGACGCAACTACCCAGGCAGCCAGTGATGACGCGCCGTCCCAACGCCGGGGCTGGAGGAGGGTGTTCTCTTTTTCCTTCGAAGTTCGTATGCGCCAAGGTAGGGTAACTTTGCCCTGTAGATCCTTACTGGGAGTCTGTGCGCCTAACACGAGCTCCCCGCTTCGAAGTGTTCGTCCCGAATACTCTATGTCTATTATACAATCCTTTCATCTTATTTCGAGCTCTACATAGTAGGGGTCAAAACCATCGGCGTTTGGTTGTCCACCGATGGAAAACGTTTCTTATGTCACTCCACCTCTCCTGGGCCCGGCATCTCCGGGCTTTCTCTATGAAACCTTTCCACCTCTTCCTGCGCGTTCCCCATACCCTCGGGGGGTTCCCACGTATTTTCCTCCTCTGCGCAGCCTTTCCATTTCACAAAGTACCGAAGCTCTTTCATCGGTTTATTCCTTCCTCAAACCTTTCGCGTGTAGGAAATGATCTCGCTCTTGACGATCCTTTCTACCTCCCATTCTAAATCTCCCTCGATCTCTTCGGGGTTTCGTGGAGGTTGTTCGTGAGTTGGTCGATTCGAGGCCCGATAGGGTTCCAATAGCGAAACGTGAAACACGGGATGAATTTTCTACCTACTCGATATTTCTAGCTTGTATGCCCGACTTCCTTTCTTCTCTAAGACTTTGAACGGGCCATACAGCTTTGGACTCAACTTCTTCGATGGTCGTTTGGTACGTATGTGTTTTGCATTCAACATTACCAAGTCGCCGACCTCGATGTTGGGTTGTGCTGTCGCCTTTCGGTCATAATATTTCTTCATCGATTCCCGTGTGTTCTCTAGGGTTTGTTTCGCCTGTCGATGTATGTCCTGCATCCAGTGAGCATACACTGTCGCACCGCGGTTATGAGCTTCTCTCTCTTTCATCCACTCCCTCTGTGGGTGAAAACCGTAGTTGGCGAAGAAGGGGGTCATTTTGTGTGCATTGGTAGTTGAGTTGTTGTAGGCATGTTCTGCTAACGCCAATAGTTGGTACCACTCGTTCTGATCGTAGGTGACAAATGTTCGTAAGTAGCCTTCCAGCACTTGGTTGGTCCTTTCCGTTTGTCCATCAGTCTGAGGGTGGTACGCCATTGACATGCGCCTTTTAACTCCTAGCATTTTGCACAATGATTCCCAGAATTGGCCGGAAAACTTCGCGTCCATGTCCGATATGATTTCGGTCGGTAATCCATGAAGTTTCCAAACTTCCCGAAGGAAGGTATCCGCAACATATTTTGCGGTCGCATTCTCGTGGAGGACGATAAAATGAGCCATCTTAGTGAACCGGTCTACTACTACCATGATCTGAGTCTTACCCTGCGATTCCGGTAGTTGGGTGATAAAGTCCGTCGATATGGAGAACCAGGCGGCATAAGGTACTTCTAATGGTTAAAGTAATCCGTACTTGGCATGCCTTGGGGATTTACTGTGTTGACCTTCGTCGCAGGATCGTACATAGTCTCTGATCCAATCTGCGAGTTTTTTCCAGTAAAGGTCACTCGTTACTATCTGCATCGTTTTCTCCTGTCCGAAGTGCCCTGCTACTAATGAGTCATGACAGCCTTGGGCTATCTCCGTTTGAAGGGCTTCGTCCTCGGGGATGTACAACCGATTTTTGTAATATAGTGACCCGTCCTTTTCTATGCCTTCGTCCGGCATCTTTTTCCTGCTTTCTCTTAACCTAACCAGTTCACGGCCTCGGTCCTGCCACTTTTCATCCTCCTTCCCAGCGGTTCTAATCTTGTCTAGAAATGCATCGTTCATTGTTCGCGCCAGGGCTGCATTGACGTGAGCCCTTGATAACATTTCTCTTTCCTTCATTAACCGAGGGTGATTGCCGATATCAGCCGCACTAAAGAATTCGTTTTCGCGTGTGTTTGCTTGAAGGAAACCTATTTTGACTCCTTCTTCTTTAGCCGTAACTGATCGCTTGGGGTTTAGATCGCTTGATCCAAAGCCCGCTTTCCCTCGCTCGGTTGTCTCTAGATCATCTACTTCCATGGCATTGGCGCTGGCAACCTTTTCTATTATGAGTTGCGCTATCCGATCTGCTGCCTTGAACACGCAGTCTCCCTTGCCATGATTTCGAAGTATGACCTTGACTTCTCCTGTGTAATCCGCATGTATTACACCACCGCCCAGTGCTATTCCCATCTTGCTAGCCATACCACTTCTCGCGGCTAGCCTTGGATAGGTTCCTTCCGGCAATCCTCTCGCAATACCCGTTTCCACCATTGTCTGTCCTTTTGCTGGTACCATCCCGTCTTTCAGGGCGTAGATGTCATGACCAGGCGCAAACCGTGATCCTTTCGTCGGGATTATAGCTTTGTCTGAAAGTTTCATTATCATGAGGCTTGTATGTTCGCGTTTTTCTGGGACGAGGGCTGTCTCTGCATTTCGTTTCCGATGAACCACGGAAATTTGAAAATGTTCCCATTTCAAAATCGACTGTTCACTGTGACGAGCTCCCTCCTCAGGACGGTACTCCGGCCGTCTACTTAACGCGTCGGGTTTCCCGCCCCTACTTCCCGGTCGGTAGACTATTTTGAAGTTGTAATTCGTCAACTCCTGTGCCCATCGAATTTGTCGCTGGTTCCAGACTTTTTTGGTCAAAAAGGATTGTAAATTTTGGTGGTCCGTATATACCGTCACGGGTTCTTCTTCCCCCCAGAGGTATCTTTTCCATTCTTTGAACGCTTCCATTATTGCGAGAAGTTCTTTGTCATGTATCTCGTAATCTCTTTCAGCGCTGTTCAATTTTCGAAAATGGAAAGCCACTGGGTGAAGACGTCTCCCTTGGTATTGAGACAGTACACATCCTAGCGCGTAGTCGCTTGGGTCTGTCACAACCACCATTCTTCTTCCTGGGTAGAAATGCGATAAAATTGGTGCCGTCGTAAACCTTTTCTTCAACTCCTCAAATGCCTCCTCCTGCTCGCTTCCCCAGTGAAAATCCTTCGGGTTCCCCTTCAATGTCTCGGTTATTGGCTTGCAAACTTTTGAGAAATCTTTGATGAATCGTCGATAAAGATTTGCGAACCCAATGAAAATTTGTACATCTTTAACCGATTTCGGGTGTGCCCAATTTTGGACGCTTTTCACTTTTCTATCACTAATGGTGACTCCGTTCGTTTTGACAATGTATCCTAAGAATTCGACCTCTTCTTGGTGGAACACCGACTTTTTCAACGAGACTGCCAAGTCGTGTTGTTCGAGTCGGGCTAGGACTTTTTGGACTAGCTTAATGTGGTCGTCTATATTTTCGGAGTATATTAGGATATCGTCTAGATAGACGACTACTCCGTGGTCCAAAATTCCCTGAGGATTTTATTCATCATTGGCTGAAAAGGAGCGGGAGGGTTAACGAGCCCGAAAGGCATGACCTTGTATTCATACTGTCCATATCGTGTGCGAAAGGCAGTCTTGTGTTCATCGCCTTTCCTCATTCGAATAAGATGATATCCATCTTTTAGGTCGAGCTACGTAAACACGTTTGCTCCCGCAACGCGGTCTCGGAGCTCATCCATCAGTGGTAGGGGGTATTTATTCAGGATCGTCAATTTGTTGAGGTTCCTATAATCTACACACAACCGTAGACTTCCAGCCGGTTTCGGGACGAAGAGAATTGGAGCGCCGTAAGGGGATTCGCTGTCAGCTATTTTTCCCTCAGCCATCATTTTCTTGAGGTATTTATCCAGCTCATTCAACTGGTGCGCCGACATTGGATAGATCGGACCCCATGGGGGTTCGGCCCCTTCTTTAAGGTTGATGGCGTGGTCGAAGGTCCTTCGAGGCGCCAGCATGTTGGCTTTTTTCTCTTCAAAAAGATCCTTATACTGCCAATATGGTTTTGGCAGCGTCTCCAATTGTACTCCCCCTTCTTCTTCTCGTTCTATCCGTCCCACATACTGTGCTTCCTCATCGTAAGCCACAGTTTGATCCCATTCAAACATATCCGCCACCACTTCATCTTCTATATGAGCGTGGCACTTGGCTTCTTCAAAGGCCCATTTTCCCGGGTCCGCAATATTTTTAAGGGGGTGCTCATCATGCCACCACCCAAAGGGTATGATCAAGTCATACCTTCCTGCATTCGCAATTTCGCAGGATATCATACTTCGGTGGCCGTTGGCACCGATTTCCGAGAGAAAAGGATGGGTCTAGAATATTCCTCCAGTAGGCGCGGTTTCGCCATGGAAGGTGATGATTTTTAACCGTGAATCCCTAGCTTTGGTCGGGATTTCGAGCCGTTGTGCGGTGTCCTGGTTCATGAGAAAGATATTTGAGCCAGAATCTAAGAGGACGTTTATCATGTGTTTTAGTCCTTTGCTCTCAATAAATGCCTTCCCTTCAGGGCAGGCGTAATGTTTTGGTTTCTTGATGGGTCTAGAGCTTTAGCTCCGCTCTTGATGAAATCATTTCATTGTCGCGGTTACAAGTAATGTGGGGATTTGTTACCGCGCCTGCGCAGTTTCGGCTCTTAAAGCCTCCGCAGACAAACCTTTACAATAAGTGGCTAATATTTTGATATCGGGCAGCCCACTACTAGCGGTCTTTACCTCATGCCGAGGAGTTCCCATATCACAGGAGTAGTGGTTCACTAGAGTACCTCTCGAGTTAGCGACTAGGATGCGCTGTCCTTTATCGTCGACTTAGCCCTCATATGAGACTGTCCCTTGCGACGAGTCCACCGTACCTCCGTCTTCGAGTTTGGTCGTACGCCCGCGACCCCCTCAGACACCATTCGTCGGGCATGAACCTTGTGCCCAATAGAGGCGCCCCCTGCTTCTATTTGCCCGGCTTTTTTACTCGGAGGGAAAGTCAGGTTGCCCTGGATTGCGACCCTCCTCACGCGTGTCGTGCAACTCAAGGTCCGTTCCGACGAATGGTAACCTTCTTTTTCCCTTTTAGTCTCTTCGACAGCTTTCTTCACTTGTAGTTTTTTATGGCTCCCGTGGTAAGCACGGACTACCCAATTTTGGACGTAAATTGGCAACCGCGATCCTTTGGTCTGTTAGCCTTCCGGGGGGATCTCGTCACCGACTACGCTGCAGGTCTTTCGATTGGGCGCGTCAACCTCACTACCCCATCACCGTGGTTGTCGGTACCTGGATGACTTTTTATAAAATGTCGTCATCGTCAAAGGCCCATGCTGGGGGCCTTTGCACCGCTCGCTTTAAGCTTTCTCCATTGCCATCAACGGCAACAGTGGCTACCTGGGGGCCTCGTTTTGGCGCGAATGTGGACTGTCGTTTGGGCTTTGATTGCCCTCGATACACCGCCGATACTTGTATCGGTTTTCGACAGTGTTTCCAAAGATGGTTCCTCATCCCGCATCGCGTGCATTCGTTGTCAGATTTCCGTTTATCGACAACCTTCTGATCGACCCCCTGCTATGCTTCCGCCCACACCGTATGTCTAACATCCCCCGTCGGTGCCACCGACCCTTCCTTTTTCACCTGTCTCTCCCCAGCCCTTTTCTTCTGGTAGTCCGCCTTTTCCTTAGCCCAGTATTGCTTTTTTACACGCTTTGCGGCAACCGTGGGCTTCGAATCCTCGAATTTCCGTTTTTCGCCTCGTGGCGCGCCGGAGTGACCCCCTCCTCAAACATCTTTTCTTTCCTTGAAATCTTTTTTCGCTCGGGTTACGGTCCTGACTGCTTCTAACCATTCCCCATCGTCGACATATTCTCGGTGCGAGAGCCGGCGCAATCCTTCTATGGGAAGTTCGTCTTCAATCATCTTTCTCCAGGCTATTCCGGTGACTCTTGCATGGATATTGAGATTTTCCATTTCCATCAAGAATTTGGCGACATCACCGCGATATTTGACCGATCCCATTTCTCGTTGGGATTTTTCCGCTTCATGGGTGGGTCCGAAGCGTCGCAGGGTTTGTTCTGCAAAGACATGCCAAAACTCGTACCCTTCTTGTCTCGTATAACCTGTTTCCCCGGTCATTTGTCGTCGGTAGGTTAACGCAAACGGTGCGACTTCTCCCCCGTCCATTCGGCTTATGGCGTATCGGATTCGTTGTGCCTCGTCTTCCCACTGCCAGCTGTTTCGACCAAAATAATCTGTGCATATCATTAGCCACATGCGTATATCTTGGTGTTTCTCGTTTCGAAACATGGCATGGGGTTCTGCTGGGACTCTTGTTCGTTGTCCCAGGGCATTGGCCATGACCCGTGTGAACAGGTTAAACTGTTCTCGTTTTCGGCGTCATAGTCGTTTTCTTCTGGCTGGGGTGCGGGTCTCTCGTCCCGTCTTCCCTTCCTTCTTTCCTCTGGCTTCCTTCCAGATCCTTCTCCATCATCATCGGGGTCTCCTCCCCCTCCTCCGCCTGGATCTCCTGCCGCCCAGTGTCGTGGTGGTGGTGGTGGTCTTCCTCCACCCCCCCCTGACGCCTCCGGTGTCGGATCTGACACCTTCCCCTTTCCCTTGACCTGTCCCATCAATTGTTCCACCAGAGCCTTAAGCACCGCGATCTCACTATCTTGGGCTTCTCTAGACTCCTGTTGGTTAGGTAACTCGTCTCTCACAAGATTAATACTCATCTCGTGATTTGCCAGCTCCCATTTGTGTTGTTCGTTTATCTGAACAATCTCCTGATCGAGGAGTAGGTCCCGGTGCATGGATTGTTCGCCAGTTCCTTGCACTGCTTCGTGGAGATGAGGAGTGACAGCCTCATGTCTGGTCTGTCGCTCATCTGTTTCCCCAAGTCGCTCGGCGACTTGAGTGGCGAAGCTTTCCTGGACCTTTTGAGATTCCGAGTCCAAAAGGTGGACTTGTTCGTCTACTCGGGCGAGCTCTCAACCGACTCTCTGGACACCGGATTTTAACTGGTTTTTTACCGTGACCAGTTCTTGGGCCATTAACAATATGTTGGGCGGGAGGCAACTGAATGCCAGATGTTCTCTATCGTGGCTAACGGTGAGCGTTGGGTCAAACCTGCCGAGTATCTGCTCTAATCTGTGGATCCGAACGGCCATGAGCCGTTCACCTGTGGGTTCAGGCCTTCGGCGACTTCCGGGGCGTGGTCCCTTTCCGTATTTTTCTAGAAAGCCTAAGCCAACAGGGGACCGGGGTGTCCGATCCGCTGAATGCGAGCGGACGAGGTGGGTGACGGTGGTTTGCACGCTCGGAGCTTGAACGGAGGAGAGCTCATCCCCTCCTTCGCTTCGTTCACCACCTCCAGGCCGTTCTCCTCCTTGCCACTCCATGGCTTCAGAAGCTTTGGGGTCAGCAGACATTTCTTTGACTTCTATAAGGAAAAGTTATCTTTTGTTTCCTCCCAAGACTTCGGGTATCTCAAATTCCGGACTTGAGCATCTCCCGTCGCTGTACTACCCGACGTATCAGACGTGACCAATTTCCTCCTCTGGTTCGTAGTAACGGAACTCTCTGCCTTCCCAATGTTGGTATAAGGCTTCTAGGTCTTGGGTAGTGATGATGTTTTCTGGATTTGTCCAGAATGCGTAGGTTTCGTGATAGGGTCTTTGTGTTCCTAGTTCCCTTATGAAGCTCGGGGAATACACTTGCGCTATTGAGGTGGTCCTCAATGGTCTTGGTTCAAAAAGGATTGCGGGTTTGGGAGTATAAATGTCTCCGGTAAACATTCATCTCCGTAACGATGAGAAGTATCAATATACTGTTAGGTGGTAGCTACGGCGTGAGGTATTCGGACAGCTAGGACATTAATCGTGATTATATCGGAGAACTCGTTAAGAAGACACGAGTAATGTAGGGTAGATATAATGATTTGCATCGATATAGATCGTCGAACTATTGGTAACGATATAAAAGTGTAGAATAACTTATTATATTGATAAGATCTCTTCTCCGTGCTTGTTGTGTCTAATAGCCGCGAAGATGCTTCGATATTGATATTCCGCGTCTGAGCAATCGCCGTATACATGCTAACTCTATACTAACTAAGTACCTTGCCAGCAATTCTGCGAACAGCACCTGAGTGCGAACACTCGTAGACCCTGAAAACTCTCTCCCACACCTCTTGCTCCCCAAGCCAACTTATCGGTCTGCGCTTCCATTATTCCTGATAGTGTGGAGACCACGTCAGGTGTCAGCTCATCCGTTTATCCGTTGACCACCGTGGTTACGAATTATCTTGGCCTCGTGCTCGTCGAAGGTAGTCTAACTCGCTGGACAGAAGATGGCCATTCTTCTTTGGTTGGTTCCGTCGAGAATTCGGTATGCAACTGCATCTCGTATTCTTGTCTTCCGGCATTACACGACTTGTCCTCGGGATCGTACCTATAGGCATTTTCCCTCGGACTCCATCTTTTAACAACTTGTCCTCTGTGGATTCACCCGATCCACTTACTGGGCATAGTTACCGCCTTCATACTCTACACGACTTTGTAGGTACGAGGGGACTAACTTTCGTGCGAAACGTCCCGTTACCTTCGACCCACTCTTCCGACTGCCTGTCTTCAAGTTTCTGTAACCTTATGCGCCGTCGTCCGATTCACCTGCTTCCACTTGCATAAGGTGCCCGAAGGTCTCCCCTCATATATTCTGCGAACGGGATCCGGCCGGACGGACGGCCGCGACGTATACGGTGTTATAAGATGTGTTCCATTGATAGTGGGCTTTGGTGTTGGGACGCAACTACCCAGGTGGCCAGTGATGACGGGCCGTCCCAACACCGGGGCTGGAGGGAGGTGTTATCTTTTTCCTTCGAAGTTCGTATGCGCCAAGGTAGGGTAACCTTGCCCTGTAGATCCTTACGGGGAGTCCGTGCGCCTAACAGGCCTTGAGCACCGTGATCTCCCGATCTTGGGCTTGTCGCGACTCCTGGTTTTGGCTAAGGTCGTCTTTCATGAGATTAATGCTCATTCCATGGTTTTCGAGTGCCTGTTTGTGTTGCTTGTTTATTCAAGGGATCTGCTGATCCAAGAGTAGGTCTCGGTGCATGGACTGTTCGCCCGTTGCTTGCACCACCTCATGGATCTGGGAGGTGACAGCCTCGTGTCTCGTCGGAAGTTCATCGGTCTCGCCAAGTTGTTTAGCCACTTGAGTGGCGACGCTCTATTGGACCTTCTGAGACTCCAAGTCCAGAAGTTGAACCTGCTCGTCGATTCGGGCCAGTTCTCGACCCACTATCAGGACCCCTGCTTTTAACTGAATTTTGACGGCTACCAGTTCTTGGGCCCTTAAGAATATATTGGTCGGAAGGGAACAGAATGCAAGATGCTGTCTATCTTGGCTGACACTAAGCTTTGGGCCAAATCGGCGGAGGATATGTTCTAATCTTCGGATCCGAATGGTCATGAGGGACTCACAGGTAGGTTCGGGGGTGGGCCGACCTGGTCCTGGAGCCTTCCGATATTTGGCTAGGAAACCTAGTCCAGAGGGGGATCGAGGTGTCCGATCTGGGGAATGCGATTGGGCAAGGTAGGTGACCATGGTCACCACACTGGGAGCCGAGGTTCTGGATAGTTCATCTCCTCCTTCTTCTCCGTCGTCCTGGCCTGCTTGCCATTCCATAACCTCCGGAGTTTTGGGGTTAGAAGACATTCTTTTGCCTTTTGTCTATGGAGACTTATCTTTTGTCTCCTCCCCACACTTCCGGTATCTCAATGTCTGGGCTTGAGCGTCTCCCGTCGCTATAGTATCCGACGTACCAGACCTTACCTATTTCCTCCTCAGGTTCGTAGTAACGGAAACCTTCACCTTCCCAATGCTGGTATAACTCTTCTAGGTCTTTGGTAGTCATGATGCTTTCTGGATTGGTCCAGCACGAATAGCTTTCGTGATAGGGTTTTTCTGTTCCTAGTTCCCTTATGAAGTCTGGGAAGTAAATTTGTGCTATTGAGGTCCTCCTCAAGGGTCTTGGTTCTAAAAGGTTCTCGGGTTTGGGAGTATGAGTGTCTCTGCCAAACATTCGTCTCGGTAACGATGAGAAGTATCAATATACTGTTAGGTGGTAGCTTCGGCGTGAGGTATTCCGACAGCTAGGACCTGAATCGATTTATATCTGAGAACTCGCTAAGAAGACGCGAGTAATGTAGGGTAGATATAATGGCATACGTCGAGATAGATCGTCGAAGTATCGGTACAATTAGATAAAAACTTATTATATTGATAAGATCTCTTCACCGTGCTTGTTGTGTCTAATAGCAGCGAAGATGCTTCAATATTTATATTCCGTGTCATAGCAATCGCGGTATACATGCTAACTCTATATTAATGAAGTATCTTGCCCGCGACTCTGCGAACTTCACCTGAGTGCGAACACTCGTAGACCCTGAAAACTCTCTACCACACCTTTTGCTCCCATAGCCAACTTCTCAGTCTGCGTTTCAGTTATTCCTGAGGGTGGGGAGATCACGTCAGGTGTCAGCTCAGCCGCTTATCCGTTGACAACGATGTTTACGCATTACCTTGCTATCGTGTTCGTCCAGAGTAGTTTAACTCGCCGGACAGAAGAGGCCCAATCTTCTTCGGTTGGTTCCGTCGTGAATTCAGCCTCCAACTGCATGTTGTATTCTGGTCTTCCGGCATTATACGACTTGTCCTCGGGATCGTACCTAGAGGCTTTGTTCCTCGGGCTCCATCTTGTACCAACTTGTCCTCTGTGGATGTACGCGATCCACTTACTGGGCATAGTTACCTCCTTCATACTCTACACGACTTTGTACTTACGAGGGGTCTAACATTCGTGCAAAACGTCCCGTTACCTTCAACTCACTATTCTGACTGTCTGTCTTCAAGTGTCTGTAACCTTATGTGCTGTTGCCTGATTCACCTGCCACCACTTCCATAAGGGGTCCGAAGGTCTCCCCTCATATATCCTGCTAACGGGATCCGGTCGGACAGACGGCCGCGAAGTATACGGTGTTATAAGATGTGTTCCCTTGATAGTGGTCTTTGGTGTAGGGACGCACCTCGCTAGGCGGCCAGTGATGACGCCCTGTCCCAACCCCGGGGCTGGAGGGGCGTGTTGTCTTTCTCCTTCAAGGTCCGTGTGAATCAGGGTAGGGTAACTTTGCCCTGTCAATCCTTACGCCGAGTCCGTGCGCCAAACACCCCCCAGGGCAGGTCGTCGTGCACACATCGTTACTACCGCCAGGGGCACCAAATCATTGGGGGGCTGCGACGACTATAGGGAACCGAGGTCAGCTTCCTCCAAATCCTCCCCCAGCCCATGTCCCTGCAGGCGGCGAACTCCGACAGGCACCTCGGGGTGCGGCTGGTCCAAACGTACTGGCTGCCCAAGTCAACGTCCCTCCGGCCGGACAACTGGATCAGGCTCCTCCGTGTGCGGCTGGTCCAAATGTATATGCTGCACAAGTCAATGTCCCTGCTGTCGGACAACTCACACACACTCCCCCCGGTTCGGCTGTTCCAAACGGCCCTGCTGCCGGACAACTTGGACAGGCTCCCCCAGGTGCGGCTCGTGCAAACGTACCGGCTGCACAGGTTAATGTCGCTCCCTCCGGACCACATGGCCTGGCTCCCCTGTGTGAGGCTGGTGCAAATGTACTGGGTGCACATGTCAACGTCCCTGCGGCCGGACAACTGGGACAGGCTCCTCCGTGTGCGGCTGGTCGAAACGTATTGGCTGCACCAGTCAATGTCCCTGCTGCCGGACAACTCGCACTGGCTCCCCCCGGTTCGGCGTTTCCAAACGTCCCTGCTGCCGGACAACTCGGACAGGCTCCCCCAGGTGCGGCTGGTTCAAACGTACTGGCCGCACAGGTCAATATCGCAGCCTCCGGACCACTTGGACAAGCTCCCGCGTGTGAGGCTGGTCCAAATGCCCCGGCTGCACATGTCAATATCCCTGCTGCCGGACAGCTCGGACAGGCTCCCCAGGGAGAGGTTCCTGCGCCGGGTCCGGATATACCTGTTCAAACTTGTAATGATCCTGTGTGCCCACAAATGGTATATGATTCAAGTTTACCGGATAATGACACTGCACCGGCACAAATGTTACCTGATCCACAGCATAATGCCCCCGCAGCAGTGCAATACCAACCTGTTGCCCAGGGTTTTTGCCCCGCACCCAACCATAGGCCTACAGGTTAGTCACTGCCTCAATCATCAGCTTATTTCAGGTTTTTACTTACCGACTTATGAGTTACGGATTGGAGCTCTCTACGTGGGCATCGGCGCGCTGTGCGTATCGTTTATGTCCTGCCATCGCAACGTTGTCTGGCACTATCCCAGTTTGAAAGGAATAAGGTAAACGTCGCCGCAAACTATAACTTACTCCATTGGTGTCCCCGTCATGTCAATGGGGTAGTGTTTGCCGAGTTGGATTCCTATGACATCCGTGGAATGTCAGCCATGATTTACAGATCCGTATCTCACAACCAAATCTGCTACATACTTCGCGCTACAGGCAAAGGGCAGAGAAGGTTACGTAGATCTGCTATGCGAGAGTTGGAGAGCATGGATTATGTCATCATCGACAGCGATGAAACCGTAACAGCTTGGCTGCTTTCGAATCCCGGGCTCGACGACCTGCTGCATCTCGTGGTGTACTGTTACCGTGATCGGGGTTGAGAGCGGCAAGACACCCCGGCGCACAGGAGAGTCAACTATCTCAATCAAAATTACGTCGGAAACTGGGCCCGTGATCTGCCACAACGTATAGGCCAGATGCATTTCCGACAATCATTCGACAACAGACCTGCTGATCGGGAGGGTAGTGATACGGACGACACGCGTGAGGATGATACCTCTCATTTATCCGAGTCATCCTCTGGCCTCTCAGACTCTGCGTATGGAAGTGAGATCCACTTTACAATATTGCCACATCTGCCTGTAGGACACGCTAAATGGCCGGCGAATGGTATCCCCCTTCTTGCCAAATCCTTAAGCGAGCAGAATCGACAGCTACCATTAAAGGTCCTCAATGGCCCGCCTCAAGGCGAAGATAACCCCATGCATGGCCTCTAGTTCAATGAGGATTATTGCATGAAGGATACGCCCGAAAAACGCCGCATGAATTACCTTATCAAGGAGTATCGGAGATGGGATGAGAGGAGGAAAGGTCGTGCTGGTTTCGATCCCGATAGCATAGAGGACACTAAGTCTAAGAGAGTGCGTAGGGGTGCCGGTCAGGAGACCTTGACAGGAGAACTGATGGATTCAATGCCGGGCCGACTATCGGCGATGTCTACCTGGATGAGCCATGGATTAGTTGTCTGGACTGTCATTTTAAAGGGTCATTGATTGTTTCCTTTCCTTTTTTTTCGTTTGATCATTGTGTGTGTAGCACAAAGCGATGTTTAGTCTCGTTCTTTCTAGAGCGTGTTCCCGTCCCGTATAAGTGCAGAATGTAATGTTCCGGTAAACAGTCAACGTTTGTGCGCCAAGGCTTCTGCCATTGACGATGCGGCTCTTATCGCGGCTCAAACCCTTGTGTGATCGTCTGTGGGGGGGGATCTGCCGATTGACAACACACCACATAGTACCCCATAGGGCTATCACAGAACGAACCTCCCACACACAAACACATGGCGAAATTCGGAGAGTCCGACATGCCCACAGCACCGCACATGTTGTTGTCTACGCGCAGTATAACAAGGCCACCGACTGCCCATCCTTCCCCTCTATACCATCCGTCTAGCGTTCACTTCGACACATCTTCTCCCCTCGTCCGTATATCAAATGGCTCCATTAAGAAAAACACATGCCTCTGGGGTAAGGTCAAACTAAGGACTATCACGTCATCAATTTAAGAGCGCATTACCATAACGTTTCTGTTATTCCCAGACGCCAAACAATCCAGCCCCCGGGGGTTGCCGCCCAGAGCACAAAACGCTGAAACAGCCATCCTCAGGCACCTGCCATTGCCGGTGAGGCGTCAAGGATGTAAGGAATCTTCTCTGTTTAGCATGATCACACATTCCAGAATGTCCTGATATGATCTAAGTTTTTAACTTCAGTAGTTGTTCGTTGACGTCCGGTGCAAGACCACCCTTTGTGCCAGCCATGGAGGATTCAAGGTGAGGGTCAAACATACTACCCATATGTCAGAAATTTGCGGCTTAACCATAGCTGGCATCAGGGGGCGGTATGGGGAGATATCCTACGCTAAAAACTGGTGTGGGTTCTTGAATGATGGCAAGCCTGTAGCTGCGTACAAGGGATGGCGCGAACAAGTCAAAGCATACATCACGGTGCTCGAGTGGAACCCTACGAGTCTGACTCGCACCTAAATGGACTTGGTAGTCAGTTTCGCACGGTCCCTCACTTGTGTCAAAGGCCGAATTAAATTAATCAAAACAAACCACAGCCCGGAATAGGTCGATGAAGTTGAACGTCAAATAAGAGTGTTGGTTAGGGACACAGCCAAGAAGCTTCATGCGACGAACGATCGTCTCCATGCTGAACGGGCAGAGGATCGAATAGATGCAGAAGTCTGTGATGTTCAGAGTAAGAGTTCGCCCCCATTTACATTATGTGATTCTACGACTAGTACTTACAGTTATTCCAGTGGCCCAATACGTTTGGCCCTCTCCGTACGGCCAAAGGACGATCAGGATCCACATTATGCGACGAACAGGGGCAACGTAAGCCGGGCCCCCCTTCTTGCACTAGGCCGGGTATGAAGAACACTCGGGCGGAGGGATTGCGTGGGGAGTCTTAGCATGGCTGCACTTGCAATTCCCACTCGGTGTACTCAAGCGACAACATGTGGAGGACCCGATCCACTATCCCCAATATCTCATCGGGGGAACGGGGCAAGGAGCCAGAGCGTTACGCACGACTGGCAGATCCCCTCCCCCTCTCCGAGCTCATATTTTGATATACAGACGATGACATCCAGGTGTGGCTACGCGCTAACCCTGGCAAAGATCCTCTTAATCTCCTGGTGCTGGAGTCACGCAAGGATCAGGGGGAGGGCCAAGACGAAAACCAGGCACCCGCCTCCGGTGGACATCCATTTTTCGATGGCAAGGCCTGGGATCGGTGGGGGCAGTGGGAGGACATCGGAGCCGAGGATGAAGACGACGATGACGAGAGTCACAACGATGGCAGCTGCAGCCAAGACGTAGACAATGTCGATCACAGTCACCCCGATAATGATCGGGTACCGCTGCCACAGGGTCACACTCCTGATCGCCATGGTAGAGACATTATTCAATGTGATGAAGTAAGTTTTCTTTTATTTTCATTCAACATCTTATCTAATCATATATTTAGTACCATGATGGGGACAGCGGTGAATCAGAGAGTGGGAACACCTCAGGGAGCGATTATTCTCTCATCAGCGATCCACCTGGCACACGTACCAGGGATTCACGACACCGGGATTCAGCCTCTGGGCCATCTGAGGAACAGGGGGCTAGAGTCCTGAGGGCGATTGTTCAAAAGTATCCCTGGCTTGCAAAACTCTTGAAGACTCCCGAACAAGTGGCAGTGGCGCCCCAATGAGGATCGGGAGGTGTGGAGGGCAGGACTAGAGAGCATCTGGGCCTAGGGCGTGGGTACCACTGGCACTGTAGACACACCTACTGCCGAATCAGAACCAGAAGAAGATCGCGATATTCATTGGGCCAGGTCCCCCACCCCTGAGCCTGAGACGTTTACTCGAGCGGAGTCTACCCCCCCTCCTGCCACCCCGTCTCACTCGGCAACCACTTCTCCTGCGCCTACGCCGAGGCTTCCTCATGATACCACAAACCCCCAACAACCCCAGCAAATTGCAGCAGGGGGATCTCGCGATACCCGCCCCACAAATGCGACGAATACGGCCCACGCGCCCAGCCCCAAACCAGACAACAAACCTGATCCCACGACGCAAACGGCCGCCCAATGTGGTAGAGGCCATGAAGGGCGTCACAGAACATCAACTTGAACGTTCTTGCCATTTCCCGATTATTATTTTCACGCCAGCCCAAAAATTCCAGATTACATCTACATGCTTCTAAGATGTCCCGTATTCTCTTACCTTTTCGTGTCAGCTACACACTTACTAGACGTCTCTTATTCTTTACATTTTCCTGTTCCTATCCCCTGTATAATAGTCATCAATTCCTTGTACCCCCTTACTTTGGCGTCGGGTATTCGCTACTTTTAGAATCTCGTTGCCAGTTACTATATTTGTGCACATCGCGTTGGTAGACATGATCCGCCTGCGTCAGATTATTCACAAGGTTATATTCCTTGCATACAGATTTCAGGGTACTGAGTGGTGCTGATTCGCTGTTCGGAGATGAGAGTAGATACTCCTAATCCTTTTTGGGCGTGGTGCGTGTTTTCCGTGCAACCTCGTTGTCAATCAATGCTGATTGCAGCTAGCTTTCGCCCAGCCGGCGACATTTGCGCCACTATCATTTCGCTTATTTTTTCGGACGCCTGACCCCTGGGTATGGGGTCCTATAAATTTCAGCTCCAAAGCCCAACTTGACCCTTCGCAATCCCAAAGCCCCATTGTGTAGGGAAAATCTCGTCCTTCGGACTCTGCGTTCGTTGTAGTTCTCCCGATGATAGTATGATGTCTCCTATGAATGTTGCGATTGTCGGTGTAGGGGGCGCCGCCACGATAGCAATCATTCCAATACGGATCGTGGGCAATTCTTTCACTCTCATACGGAGTGATAGTCTGTGCATTGTAATGTCCGGTCCGGCGTGAACCACAAGTTTGTATTCCTCTCAATAAGATTTCAAGGAGCTAAGTAGAGCAGATTTGGCATTGGGAGATGTGAGGAGATACTCCGGATCATCCTCTTTTGGCGTAGTGTTTTTCCCAGGAAATCTTGTCGTCAGCCCATGCTGCTTGTGGCTAGCTTTCGCCCAGCGACATTGACACGACCCTGGTTTCGCCTTTTTTGCGGACGCCTGACCCCCGTGTGTGGGGTCCTATGGAGGTCTTGAATTTCAGCTCCAAAGCCCAACCTCAGGCTTCACCATCTCAAACCCCTATTTTCTAGGGAAATTTCGTGCATTGGACGTCGGGTCTACCGCGCCTGACGACCGTATGATATGCCCTACCAATGTTCCAATTTTGTATGTCGCGGGCGCCGCCACGATGGCAATAATTCCAATACTGATCGTAGGCAATTCTTTCACTGTCATACCCCATGATAGTCTGTGCATAGTTATATCCGGTCTGGCGTCAACCGCCTGCGTCAGATTATTCATAAGGCAGTACTGGATTCCTTGAATACAGTTTCGGTTGGTGGTGATGATTCGACGCTGGGAGATGAGAGTAGATGCTCCTAATGCTCTTTTGGTGGTGGTGAGAGTCGCGCAAACAGCCCTCGTCGCTAACGGATACTGCTTGCAGCTAGATTTTGCATGTCTGACGACGTTAGCGACTCCTTCATTTCGTCTATCATTGCTCACGATAGATCTGTCAGTCTTAATTCCTCATCGGCCGATATGGTATTGAAAGTTTAAACCCCTTTGTGTAGGGACATCGCTACCTTTCATACACAGTCATAGTAAGTGAGCCTACCACACCCCTAAATCCTAGTGTACAGGTATAAGACCTAACGCGTCCTCTTCGACGAAAGGGAAATACTCACTCCTCGCTTCCACCAAAACTCGACACATCCAATTGTCAGATTGACTCCAATCTTTACCAACATTCACTACCTGTACTATGTCCCACATGCATCCGAATTCCGGCAGGCAGCCAGCACCCCGGGTAGGCAATCTTAACGGGCGCAGGGGCGACATGATACCCGACTCCATGGGGTCGAGTGTTAGGCGCATGGACTCCCCGAAAGGATTTACTGGGTAAAGTTACCCTACCTTGACACGCACGAACTAGCGCAGTCGGAATAACACGTGACTTCGTTCAGAAGGTCACGTTTTCGACTCACACCCCTGTCATAGTTATTACAACCACACAACGGATCGTTATCAGTCTCTATGCAAGCGCATGAGCCATGCAACCGAGGGGCTTTCGCCAATTACTATAGAAGAAATATTTCTCTATCAGTAAGAAGTTGAACGGCGAGGTGCGAACGGTTGGATAAGAAGTTATGGTGCTTCAAAGCTAAGCCGACAGGCATATGTAGTCTGATATGTAAGACATAATCATATGATTAACCGGCATGAGAAATGTTGATCACAACATGACCCGAAGGCACGACTGGTATGATAGTGAGCCACGCTCCATATACAGACCAAGTTCATACGGTATGAGAATCGAGCACCGCTAATTGGACGCAATTACTTGCGCAATGATTAAAGCCAAAGTGGTGTGCGAGAAGCCAGGGTCAAACGGTGTTCGCAGATTCACGGAAACTAGGAGAAGTTGAAAAAAGTACTTCGCTAGTATGATAGTTAGATGTACCCCGGGAAAGGGTATACGAGGCGGGCAAGAGCAGGGAGTAGATAGAGAGAAGCAAGCACGGAGAAGAGATCTTATCAATATAATAAGTTATCTCCACTTTTATTTCGTTAGCAATACTTCGACCATCTATACCGAAGTGAATAATTATATCTAGCCTACATTACTCATGTCTTCTTAACGAGTACTCCGATATAATTACGATTAAGGTCCTAGCTGTCGGAATAGCTCATGCTGAAGCTACCCCCTAACAGTATATTGATACTTCTCATCATTACCGAGACGAATGTTTGGCAAAGACACTCATACTCCCAAACGCAAAAAACCTTTCAAACTAAGACCCTTGAGGACTATCTCAATAGACGAAGTCCTCACCCCTATACCTGAATTAGGGACACGCGAGCCCTATTACGAATCGTATTTCTGGTGGATAAACCCAGAAAACACTATCACACTCGAAGATCTCACCGCACTATAAAAATACCAGTACAGTGAAAACTTTACCTACAAAACCCGCTTGGAGAAATCAAACTCCATTTGGTATACCCAGTCCCCACAAAGCGATCAACGCTCAAGTTAGTGTTTTGAGAAACCGATAGTTTTGGGAGGAAACAACAGATAAGTTTCCATTGACAAAGGCAAAAGAATGTCTTCTGACCGCAAACCTCCTCAGGGTATGGAATGGCAAGCAGGACAGGACGATGGAGAAGAAGGAGGAAATGAATTGTCCCGAACCTCGGCGCCCAGTGTGGCGACGACGGTCACCCCCGTCGGCCGGTCGCATTCAGCAGACCGGACACCTCGATCCCTTGTCGGACTAGGTTTCCTAACCAAATATGGAAAGGCTCCAAGACAAGGTCGTTGAACCCCCGAACCTACCAGCTAGTCCCTTATGGCAGTTCGGATCTGAAGATTAGAACAGATTCTCGGCCGATTTGACCCAAAGCTTACCGTCAGCCAAGATAGACAGCATCTGGCATTCAGTTCCCTCCCTACCGATATACTATTGATGGCCCAAGAACTGGTGACCGTAAAAAATCAGTTAAAAACAGAGGTCCAGCTAGTCGGTCGAGAACTCGCCCGAATCGACGAGCAAGTTCAGGTTCTGGACTTGGAGTCTGAGAAGGTCCAAGACAGCTTCGCCAGTCAAGTCGCTGAGCGACTTGGCGAAACCGATGAACGACAGAGCAGACACGAGGCTGTCACATCCCAGCTCCATGCGGTGGTGCAAGGAACGGGCGAACAGTCCATGCACCGTGACATGCTCTTGAACCAGGAGATCGCTCGAATAAACGAACAACACAAATGGGAACTCGAAAACCATGAGATGAGCATTAATGTCATGAAACACGAGCTTAGGCAAAACCAGGAGTTGCGACAGGCCCAAGATGGTGAGATTGGGGTGCTTAAGGCCCTGGAAGAACAGTTAATGGGGGACGTGAAGGAGAAGGGGAAAACGGCGGATGCGACACCAGAGGCGTCGGGAGCAGGAGGAAGAGACCCACCGCCGCCACCACGAGGAGGGGCTCCAGAAGCCCCCGGCGCAGGAGGAGACTCTGATGATGAGGGAGAAGGATTTGGAAGGAAGCCAGATCAGAGTAGGAAAGGAAGACGACACGAGACTCCCGCACCCCAGCCAGAAGAAGAGGACTATGACGCCGAAAACGACGAACAGGTGAACCTGTTCTCAGGGGTCATGGCCAACACCTTGGGACAACGAACCAGAGTGCTAGCGGAACACCCTGCCATGTTTAGAAATGAGAAACACTAAGATATACGCATGGGGCTACTGAGATGGGCGGATTATTCTGGGCGAAACAGTTGGCAGTGGGAGAACGAGGCACAAAGAATCCCATACGCCATAAGCCGAATCGACGGGAAAGAAGTCATACCGTTTGCGTTAACCTAGCGACCACAAATGACCGGAGAAATAGGTTATACGAGACAAGAAGGATACGAGTTCTGGCACGTCTTTGCAGAACAAGCCTGGCGACGCTTCGGACCCACCCATGAAGCGGAAAAATCCCTAAGAGAAATGGGATCGGTCAAATACCGCGGTGATGTCGCTAAATACTTGATGGAAATGGAAAATCTCAACATCCATGCATGAGTCACCGGAATAGCCTGGTGGAAAATGATTCAATTCGAACTTCCCGTAGAAGCATTGCGACAGCTCTCACATAGCGAATATGTCGACGATGGTGAATGGTTGGAAGCAGTCAGGACCGTAACCCAAGCGGAAGAAGATTTGAAGAAAAGAAAAGATCTTTGATGAGGCGGTCACCCCAGCGCGACACGAGGCCAAAAGTGAAAATTAGAGGATATGAAGCAAACAGTGCCCGCAAAGCGTGTAAAAAGCAATACACGGCTCAGGAAAAGGTGGCCTATCAGAAGAATAAGGCTGGGGAAAGAAACGTGAGAGAAGAAGAGTTGGTGGCACTGGCGTGGGAGGTTAATTACACAGTGCAGGCACATGCTCACAAGGGCGTCGTCGATCAGAAGGTTGTTGATAAGCGAAAATCTGACAACGAATGCACGCGGTGTGGAATGAAAAACCACCCTTGGAAATACTGTCGCAGGCCGGTACTGGTATCGGCTGTATATCGAGGGCAATCGAAGCCCAAGAGACAGTCCTCATTGACACCAACGCGATGCCCCCTGGTCGCGACTGTGGCCGTCAATGGCCAAGGAGAAAGCTCGAGACGAGCGGTTCAAAGGCCCCCGGCTTGGGCCTTTGAAGATGACGACATTTTATAAAAGGTCATCCAGGGACCGACAACAACGGTGTTCGGGTAGAGAGGTTTGAGCCTCGAATTGAAAGACCTGCGGCGTTGTCGGTGACGATATCCCACCGCAAGGCTAAAAGACCAAAGGATAGGAGTTGGCATTTTACGTCCAAAAATGGGTAGTCCGCGCTTAGCATGGGAGCCATCAAAAATGACAAGTGAAGAAAGCGGTGGACGAGACTAAAAGGGAAAGAGAAGACTATCATTGTTCAGAACAGGGCTTGAGTTGCATGAAACGCGAAGGGGAGTCTAAATCCAGGGCAACCTGACTTTCTCTCCGGGTAAATGAGCCGGGCAAATAGAAGCTGGGGGTGCCTCTATTGTGCACAAGGTTCATGCCTGACGAGTGATGTCGGAGGGGGTATCGGGAGTGAGACCAAACTCGAAGGCGAAGGTACGGTAGACTCGTCGCAGGGGACAGTCTCATATGAGAGATAAGGCTACGATAAAGGACCGCGCATCCTAGTCGCAAACTCGAGACGGACTCTGGTGAACCACCACTCGTGTGATATGGGAACTCCTCGGCAGGAGATAAAGACCGCTAGTGGTGGGCTGCCTGATATCAAAAATTTAGACACTTAGTAAAAGAAGTTTGTCTAAGGAGGCTTTAAGAGCTGAAACTACGCAGGCGCGGTAACAAACGCCCACACTACTTGTCACCGCCATGATGAAAGGATATCATCAAAACCTGAGCGAAAGCTCAACACCTATTAAAAAACCTAAGCATTTTGCCTGCCCTGAAGGGAAGGCCTTTCTCGAGATAAGAGGACAAAAACACCTAATAAACGTTCTTTTAGATTCTGGTTCAAAAGTCTTTCTCATGAACCAAGACACCGCACGACGGCTTGAAATCCGGACCAAAGCTGGGGATTCACCATTAAAAATCACAACCTTCAATGGCGAAATCGCGCCTACCAGAGGAATATTCTATACCCATCCTATCCTATTGGAAATCGGTGTCAACGGTCACCGAAGAATGATATCCTGCGAAATCGCGAATGCAGGAAGATATGATTTAATCATACCCTTTGGGTGGTGGCATGATGAGCATCCCCTTAAAAATATCGCGGACCCAAGTAAATGGGTCTTTGAAGAAGCAAAGTGCCATGCTCATTTAGAAGATGAAGTGGTAGCAGATATGTTTGAATGGGATGAAACTGTGGCTTACCATGAGGAAGCACAGTATTTGGGACGGATAGAACGAGCGGAAGAAGGGGGAGTACTGTTGGAAACGCTGCCAAAACCGTATTGGCAGTATAAGGAGCTTTTTGAAGAGAAAAAAGCTATGATGTTGGCGCCTGGAAGGACTTTCGATCAAGCCATCAACCTTAAAGAAGGGGCCGAGCCCCCATGGGGTCCGATTTACCCAATGTCGGCACACCAGTTGAATGAGGTGGATAAGTACCTCAAGAAAATTATGGATGAGGGAAAAATAGCCGACAACGAATCCCCTTACGGCGCTCGAATCCTCTTCCTTCCAAAACCAGAGGAAAGTCTGCGAGTATGCGTAGACTATAGGAACCTGAACAATTTGACAATCCTGAATGGGTACCCCCTACCACTCATGGACGAACTCGGAGACCGCGTTGCTGGAGCAAAAGTATTTACAAAGCTCGACCTAAAAGAGGGATATCATCTTATTCGAATGAGGAAAGGCGATGGACATAAAACGGCATTTCGTACCAGATACAGACAGTATGAATGCAAGGTCATGCCTTTTCGGCTTGTCAACGGTCCCGCCACGTTTCAGACAATGAGAACAAAATCCTAAGAGAATCCTTGGATCACAGAGTAGTCGTCTACCTAGACGATATCCTGATATACTCCGAAAATATAGACTACGATATCAAACTGGTCCAAAAAGTCCTTGACCCACTCGAACAACACGACTTAGCAGTTTGGTTCCAAAAATCGGTGTTCCACCAGGAAGAGGTGGTGTTCCTGGGACACATTGTCAAGACAAGCGGCGTCACCATGAGTGATAGAAATGTGAAAAGCGTTCAAAATTGGGCACACCCGAGATCGGTTAAAGAAGTTCAAATTTTCATTGGATTCGCAAACTTCTATCGACGATTCATCAAAGATTTCTCGAATGTTGGCAAGCCAATAACGGAGACATTAAGAGGAAGCCCAAAGGATTTTCCCTGGGGGAGAGAACAGGAGGAAGCGTTTGAGGAGTTGAAAAGGAGGTTCACAACGGCACCAATTTTATCGCATTTCTCCCCAGGAAGAAAGACCGTGGTGGGGACGGAGGCAAGCGACTTCGCGCTCGGATTGGTAATGTCACAGTACCAACCAAGACGACTTCACCCAGTGGCTTTTCATTCACGAACGTTGACCAGCGCGGAAAGAAATTACAAGATAGATGACAAGGAATTACCCGCAATAATGGAAGCGGTCGAAGAATGGAAAAGATACCTCTGAGGATGAGAAGAACCCGAGGCGGTATATACAGACCACCAAAACTTGCAGTCCTTTTTAACCAAAAAGGTCTGGAACCAACTGCAAATTCGATGGGCACAGGAGTTAACTAACTTTAACGGCAAAATAGTCTATCGACCGGGGAGCAGGGGCGGGAAACCCGACGAGTTAAGTAGAGGGCCGAAGTACCATCCTGAGGAGGGAGCTCATCATAGCGAACAGTCAATTTTGAAAAATCAACATTGTCAAATTTCGGTTGTTCATCAAAAAAGAAGCGCAGAGTCAGCTCTCACGCCAGAAAAACGCGAATCAACAAGCCTCAGAATAATGAAGCTTTCGGACAAAGCTATAGTTCCGACAAAAGGTTGACAGTTTGCTGCCGGTCATGACATCTACGCCCTAACAGACGGCCTTGTACCGCAAAAAGGACAGATAATAGTAGAAACCGCAATCGCAATAGGATTGCCGGAAGGAACCTAAGGAAGCCTAGCCGCGAGAAGTGGTATAGCTAGCAAAATGGGTATAGCAGTGGGGGGTGTGTAATAGATGCGGATTACACTGGAGAAGTTAGAGTCATACTTCGAAATCATGGCAAAGCGGAATGCGTGTTTAAGGCAGGAGCTCGGATAGCCCAACTCATAATAGAGATTGTGAATGCCGACACGATGGAAGTAGACGATTTAGAAGTAACGAAGGGTGGAGAAATGGGTTTCGGGTCAAGTGACCTAAACCCCAAGCGATCCATCACGGCTAAAGAAGCGGAAGTCAAAATATGGTTGCTTCATACGGATACAAGCGACAACAAATTCTTTAGAGCAGCTGACATCCGCTATCACCCTCAGTTAATGCAGGGGAGAATCATGTTATCAAGTGCTCACGTCAATGCAGCCCTGACGCGGACGATGCACGATTCATTTCTGGACAGGATGAGAGTGGCTGGCAAAAAAGAATGAGAAGTGGCTGGAACGGGGCCGTGAACTGGTAGAGTTAACACAAGGTGGAAAAAAGATGCGGGACGAATAGATCGAAAAGGACGGATTACTATACTACAAAAATCGTTTGTACATCCCCGAGGAGGAAGCCCACCAAACCGGGATAGCCCAAGGCTGTCACGACTCATTAGTGGCGGGGCACTTCAGACAGGAAAAAACGAGTGAAATAGTAACAAGGGACTTCTACTAGAAAGGACTCGCAGATTTGATCAGAGATTATATACGGTCCTGCGATGAATGTCAACATCGTAAATCCCCACGGCATGCTAAATACGGGTTACATCAACGTTTAGAAGTACCATATGCCACCTCGTCCTCCATATTGATGGACTTCATCACACAACTACCGCAATCGCAGGGCAAGACCCAGATTATTGGAGTAGTAGACCGGTTCACCATGATGGCTCATTTTATCGGTCTCTACGAAAATGCGACCGCAAAAGAGGTTACGCATACCATCCTTCGGGAAGTTTGGAAACTTCACCGATTACCTGCCGAAATCATATCAGACATGGACGCAAAGTTTTCCCCCGAATTTTGGCAATAATTGTGCAAAATGCTAGGGGTTAAAAGACGCATGTCAACGGCATACCACCCTCAAACTGACGGACAAACGGAGAGAACCAACCAAGTGGTGGAAGATTACTTACGAACATTTGTCACTTACCATCAAAACGACTGGTATCAACAATTGCCGTGAGCAGAACATGCCTACAACAACTCGGCTACCAATGCACACAAGATGACACCATTCTTTGCCAACTACGGCTTTCATCCACAGACGGAATGGATGAAAGAAAGAGAAGATCATAACCCCGGGGCCACAATGTATGCTCACTGGATGCAGGACATACATCGACAGGCGAAGGAAATCCTAGAGAATACACCGGAATCGATGAAGAAATATTATGTCCGAAAAGCGACGACACAACCTAGGATCGAGGTCGGCGATTTCATAATGTTGAATGCGAAAAACATACCTACCAAACGACCATCAAAGCATCGAAGTCCAAAACTGTATGGCCCTTTCAAAGTCGTGGGAAGAAAAGGAAGCTGTACATACAAGTTAGTAATATCACCGCCGTGGAAAATTCATCCTGTGTTTCACGTTTCGCGGTTGGGACCTTACCGAGACTGGAGCTGACCAAATCGTGAACAACCCCCACGAGACCCCGAAGACATCGAGGGAGATTTAGAATGGGAGGTGGAAAGGATCGTCAAGAGCGAGATCATTTCCTACACGCGAAAGGTTCCAGGAAGGAATAATGTGATGAAAGAGCTTCGGTATTTTATGAAATAGAAAAGCTGTGCGGAGGATGAAAATACTTGGGAACCACCCGAAGTTATGAAGAACGCGCAGGAAGAGGTGGAAGGGTTTGATAGAGAAAGCCCGGAGATGCCGGACCCGACCGAGGTCAAGTAACATAAGAAAGGTTTTCCATCGGTGCGCAAGTAAAGACTCGTGGTTTTTACCCCTACTATCTGGAGCTCGAGATGGGAGATAGATTGTATCATAGACATAGAGTATTCGGGAGGAAGACATCGAAGAGGGGAGCTCGTGTTAGGCGCACGGACTCCCCGAAAGGATTTACAGGGTAAAGTTACCCTACCTTGACAAGCACGAACTAGCGCAGTCGGAATAACACGTGACTTCTTTCAGAAGGTCTCGGGTTTGACTGACACCCCCTTCATAGTTATTACAACAACACAACGAATCGTTATCAGTCTCTAACCAAGCGCATGAGCCATGTGGCCGCGGGGCTTTTGCCGATTACTATAGAAGAAATATTTCTCTATGAGTAAGAAGTTGAACGGCGCGGTGCGAACCGTTGGATAAGAAGTCATGGCGCTTCAAAGATAAGCCGACCGTCATATGTAGTCTGATATGCAAGACTTAAGCATATGATTTCCGGGCATGAGTAATGTTGATCACAACATGACCGGCAGGAACGACTGGTATGATAGCGAGCAAGGCTGCATATACAGACCAAGTTCATATGGCATAAGAATCGAGAACAAGTAATTGGACGCAATTAGTTGCGCAATGATTAAAGCCAAAGTGGGGTGCGAGAACTGAGAGTCAAACTGTGTTCGCACATTCACAGAAACTAGCAGGAGTTGAAAAAGGTACTTCGCTAGAATGATAGTTAAAAGTACGCCGGGATAGGGTATAAGAGGGGGGCAAGAGCCCGGAGTGGATAGAGAGGAGCAAGTTCGGAAAAGAGATCTTATCAATATAATAAGTTATCTACACATTTATATCGTTGCCAATACTTCGACCATCTATACCGAAGGGAATAATTATATCTAGCCTACATTACTCGTGTCTTCTTAACGAGTTCTCCGATATAATTACGATTAAGGTCCTAGCTGTCGGAATACCTCACCCCTAAACTACAACCTAACCTCGAGTCAGAGAACTCCACGAGCGCCCAATCTGAGCCCGTGAAGGTGCGACGTCATATCCAACTCCATGGGATCGAATCAGCGAACTTCAGAAGGGGGCAATATCAACGGGCATAGACGCAACATCGTCCCAGCAGATCCGCTGTCCAGATCAGTAACACAACAGACTGAATCCGGCCGCTCCAATAGTGCTGAATCGTCTGGTAGTAATTCTTTCCTACCACCAATGGCGAGACGGCTTCTGACACGACCGGTCGAGCGCCTCTGGAGTAGCACAATTGAGACAACAGCATATACTGAACCTGAGATGGAGGTTGACGGACAAGGGCATATGGAACACGTTCACCTCAGCGACGATAGCAGGGATGAGTATCAGATGTCACATCCGGGTGACGAAAGTGAACTGGACACAGAATCTGATGGAGCGAACGTTCGTGGTGCGGATGAGGCAACACCTAGATGTCATCGTGGGCCACGATTGGTGGAGACACACGGAAACTATCACCCAAGGACTATGCAAATTTCGACCAACACTGGTTCACAGGAGGCAGCAATTGTCCCACAGACGCCCGCGGCCCCTGTGACCATAACTCCCGGATGGCCCTTGTCCCCGGCGACATTCCCATCATCATGCGTAGCACAATATTGGTCCCCACTTGGCGTCCCTTGCACCACAACGTCTGGTATCAGGCGCTTGAGTCCACCAGGCGAATCGAGGACAACACGAACTGTGTCTGTCCGGCATGTAATTAATTCGCGGCGAAACACGTTGACAGGCGTAGAGGGGGAAATACTAGGCGTAGCCAAGGATCTGATGCTTCAGTACACCCATTATGTTAACCCACTCCCAAACCCGGTTGCTTTGACCTCTGCGGTGGATAGTCTTTGGAGTCGTGCGCAAGGTGAGATTGCTGATGCCGGAAATATTGAACCGTCGTCGAAGAGTATAGACATTGTAAGTCAGAGGTCACAAAGATAAAGGGTGCTGGACTAACTATGAAAGATACGTCAAAAACACTCTGGCGTGCAGGCAGTGTTCGTCTATTTTATAAAAAATCATATACGGGAATTATACGGAATACCGGGCAACCCCACTGCCATCGTTCGTAGAGTCGAATAACTTCTCAAGGATGACACGTTCATGTGGCACTCAAATGGGTATGTCACGTGTGTATCCACCAATCGTCGGTCGCCCAACCAGGACTTCCAAACACGACTCACTCTGACCAGGATGCAGCCTATATCATCCCGGTTCCTCGCGCCTCGGATTGCCGACGCCATCATTGGTCTGTATTTCAGTGGCAAGAGAAAGCTTGGGATGCTAGACCCAGAATTCATCAATTGTGTCAATGCTACGATGGTGTGTATCACTTGTGCAATCCTGTGCCATTAACTACGCGCATATCGACTTGGGGTGTATCAGGATCCTCCGGATTTCAAGCCCGACGCAGTTGGAGGATCGAGACCCTCAATGTCTCCCCTGTCCTTGGTTTTTGTTCTGATGACTAACCAATCTTGCAAGACCTTCTCTTACGGCAGAAGAACCCCTGGCGGGCAGTACCATGGCCAACGCAGCAACTCATGCTCAGGAATCTGCGTGAGACGATCATAGAGAGGATCCAGCAAAATCATCGTATCATGCAGGAAAGTTGTGAAGGCTTTGCTGACAATCATGACGAAGTGCATGCCGAACTGGAGCGTCAGCTATCCAGGGGTCAGCTAACCAGCCGGAATCCAAGACGAGCTGCTGTGCGGGAACAGACACCGCTCAACAAGCACGCCAGGGGTTCAGACCACTACAGGCAGAGTCAAGATGCATCCCAGGGGAGCGAACTGTCATTTGACTACAACAAGGCCTCGTTCACCCAGGGGCTGCAGATGCTAGATTCAGATCCGGTGGGCCTAGGTAACCCTCAGGAGCAGACGCTGGGCCTAGCGCAAGAGGGCCCAGCGACCCCGGGTTTCGCCGGTCGGCTAGGGTTGAGGTTGGACGACTCGCACGAAAGTGACGCAGGGGTGGGAGACCATGGTTTTTTGTAGACTTGGCGATGTGTGAAACGTTGAGCTAATGGAATTTGATTTGAAGGAAATGTAAACTATTAGATTTTGGTTGGCCGATCTGTGGAGCCGTGAGCACAATTTGCGGTCTATTTCTGACCGAGATCTGAGGGTGAGCTCAGAAACGTAGAATCGCCGTGGCCAGCGTGTCCTGGAAGCAGTGGTCACAGCAGGGAACTAGTAATAATAGAATATCAAGATGCTCGTGAGGTTCAAAGTGACGATACCAGGGGCACCAGAGCCTCGAAGCTTTTGTGAATGGCACTCTGTTATATGAATGAATAGTGGAGCGATCAAGAAGGCGTCTGGAATATGGGTGCTATCATGACGCCGTCAAGAGAATGCATGTGAGCTATCATGACGTCGTCAAGACGGGGTCTGGACTATGTGTGCTATCACGAAGGCTTTGAGAGTATGCATGTGAGCTATCACGAGATCGTCAAGACGGTGTCAGGAATATGTGTGCTATCACGACCCCATCGCGACTGTGCAAGTGAGCCATCACGATGCCGTCGCGACGAACATGTGAGCTATTTGGAAGGCATTGGGAGCCTATAGCCAGACATGGCAAATGATGCAGAGGGGGTTCAAATATCGCTGTATAGCTTCGAGAAGGCTAAGCATCTGGATAGTCTTCCGGATGATAGAGTGGAGTTGGATTCCGCCATGACGAGGGAGGCACAGGAAGGAGGTCATTGGGATGCTGGAGAGCTTAGGGTGTGAGGGCATCTGGACGCATGAGCTTGGTGTTGGATGTCATCGGCACGTCCAGGACCCAGGGGTAGATGGGGAATGACGTCCGGACGTGAAGTCCGGCCGAAGTCACGTCCAGAGTAACGGTTAACTTTCTGAGCGTCCTGAGCGTCTGATGCACGGCACGCTCAGGACGCATATAATAATTTTTGCTGAAGATAATGGGAGATCTGCAGTCACGTTATGCAAGTGGAAGCAGCTGAATTGGAGGGAGCCGCAAAAGGTTACAAACAGTCGAAGACAGACAGTCAGACGGGTAGGTCGACAGTAACGGGACGTCTTCACACAAGTTAGACCCCTCTTACCTACAAAGACACGGACAGTATGAAGGAGGTAACTATGGCCAGTATGTGGATCGGAAGAATCTACAAAGGATGTTGGTACTGGATCAACTCGGAGGGAGAAATGCCATAGGCGCAATTCTGAGAATAAGTTATATAATACGGGTAAATGACAATATTACAGGCGGTTAGATACTAAATTCTCTACGGAACCAACAAAAGCAGAGGGGCCATTTTCCATGATGCGAGTCAGACTACCCCCAAGAAGCACTGGCGCAAGATAATCCATAAACCCTACAACAACGGATAAATGGATGAGCTGACACCGGACACGGTCTCCCCACCATCATGAAGAAACAAAGCGTAGACTGATAAGTTGACCATGCCAGTGAAAAGATGAGGTAGACAGTTTTCAGGGTCTACAGGTGTTCGCACCCTGGTGAAGTTCGCAGAATTATTACCGATATAGTAGAGTATCGAGTTAGCATGTATACCCCGATTGCTCAGACGTGGATCATAAATATCATAGCATCTTTGCTGCAATTATAGATAACCAGTAGGAAGATCAAATATTATCAATAAAATATGTTTTCTACCATATTGCCACCAACACTTTGAGGATATACGAACAAGTACTCCATTATATCTAGCCTGCATTACTCGTGTCTTCATCGTGAGTTCTCTGATCTAAAATGATGCTGGTCTTAGCTGTCATAATTCCTCACGCTGAGGCTCCCACCCAACAGTATATTGATATTTCTCATCGGTAGTCAGACGACCCTTTGGCAAAGCCAGTTATACTCCCAAACCCAATACACTTGTCGAATCACAACCACTGCAAACTACTGCATTAACGCATGTTTGACCTCTCACCTTTATATCATACAAGAATTAGGGACAGAAGAACCCTACCACGAGAAGTTTACCTGCTGGATAAATCCGAAAACATCAATACTCGAGAAGACCTCACTGCACGATATGAATTTTGGGACAGCCAAGACACTGTATTCTATATACCCTTGGACGAAATACACAAAATCTGGTATGTTGGGTACTATAGCCACCGAAGAGGCTTAAGCCCAAACTTTGAAATATCAGAAGTATGGGGAGGCAACCCAAAATAAGGTTCCAGAGCAGCAAGAAATGATGAGAAATCACTTCTAACATGAACGAAGCTGACAGCATGGAATGGCTGTCAGGCGATGGTGAAGCACACGAATTGTCCCAGGGCAAAGCCCCAAGTGTGAAAACCCCTACCAGTTACCTCGTCACATCACACTCGACCAGGTAAATCGGAGGCTCTCCTACCCTCTCACTTGGGTTCATATCCAGGCAACGAACCCAAAAGGTGGGGAGGGTCCAAGGCCCCTGAACCAACACCTGATCGCACCATGCAGGTCCAGATCAAAGGAGTAGAGCGCTTTCTCCAACGATGCCACTGACAGCTCAAAGAAAGCAGAGATGTCCAGCACCTCTCTTTCAGTACCCTACCAAGCGAGGTATCCCAAATGGCCAGGAACAGCAAAAGGTCCATGTGGTGTTGAAATCTGAATCCCAGATTGTAGGCTCAGAGCTCGAGTGAATTAATAATCGAGTACAGATTCTACAGGGGGAATCCCAATAACTCCTGGAGAGTTTCGCATCCTGTGTCGCCGAGCAAGTTGATGAAACCGACGTTAGACACACGAGACACAACGCTATCACATCCCACCTCCATGAGACCGTGCAAGGGACAGGTGCTCAATAGATCTACCAAGACCAACGACTGGATCAGGAGATCGTTTGGTTGAAAGACCAGCACCAACCGGAACTTACTAACCATGAGACAAGTATTAATCTCATGAAGCAAGAGCTGCAACTGCAACAGGAGACCCAACAGGGCCGAGATGGTGAGATCGCAGAGCTAAAAGGCATTGTGCAAACCATGGTGGGACAGGTAAAGGGAAATGGAAAGGCGTTAGACCCAAGGCCGGACGCTTCTGATACAGGGTAGCTAAGACTGTTGGATTCCGGGTTAACTAGGCCAAGAATATTCGCGACAACAGATTATAGGTCACGAAGGTTCAAGATGAATTGTTCAGTAAAGTAATAGAAGAATATCTTAATAACTTATAATATTGTTAAGGTCTCTTGTCCGTTGCCTGATGATGTCCTCAACCCTTGGCGAGAGCTCTATTATTTATACTAATGGTTGCACTACTTTCGCTTCTCTAGTAAAGAAGTATCTCTCTAAGAATTCGGTTCGTCAGAACCATGTGCGATCACTGTTTGACACCGAAAACTTGCCCAGCTCGACTCTGAGAATCCCCGACTCCTATTTTCTCTCAGAGTGTCCCCACTCCACCCGTAGTCAGTCTTCGATCTCTTCGTCCTGATAGACTATAATGGAATATGTAGTCTCAATGCCTACATACCAATACTATCATGAATACGGAGTAATCAGTTCCGATATTCATCTATCAATGCATAATGCTTATGCATTAGTAAGAGTAGAGAACAAGTCCCCCAACCCTGGTTCAAATCAGTTATTCATATCGTGGAATGTGAACCAATTAAGGTTCCTGAGTCGTCCCCCAGATGCCTCCGGGAAGTCCCTACTCAAAGAGCTTGGGTTTGGATATATGCTCTCCCCTATGGTGGCATATACCTTGCGCATAATTATGCAAGCTATTCCCGCTAGGGTAATTTTAGCTCCCTACAAAGGGGTTTGACCTCAAACTCCTTATAGTACATATGTAGCAATAAATATTAATTCCTTTTAGTACTCTACTAGGGAGAGTGAAAAACCTTCCGCCTTTACTTGAGCACGGTAGGAAAGCCTTTCCTTTTAATACTACTTTGCCCAATTTTGGCATATTTGGATTTTCCCTATGAAAATCTTCAACAAATTCCTTAGCATGTTCTAAATGCTCTCGTGGTTCCCAGGTGTTTTCAGCTTCCGAACACCCTTTCCATTTTACAAAGTAACGCAGTTCTTCAAAAGTTCTCGTACTCCCACAAACTCTTCATTCATAAGAGATTATTTCACTCTTGACTATTTTTTCCACCTCCCACTCAAGATCTCCATCTATATTGTCTGGGGTCATTGGTGGTTGTTCTCTGGCAGGTCGGATCGAGGTTCGGTAGGGCTTGAGAGGTGACACAGGGAATACCAGGTGTATTTTCCACTGATCAGATATTGCTAACTTGAAGGTGTGTTGTCCTCATTCTTCTAGGATTTTGAAGGGGCCATAAAGCTTTGAGGCAAACTTCTTGGAGGGGCGTTTGGTACTAGAGATATTTTTTCCGTCCATAACCAATTCGCCAACCTTAAACGCTGGTTGTTGCTTAGCATTACGATTGTAATATCATCCCATAGCTTCCCTTGTTCTTTCTAGTGATTGTCTCCCTTGTGGATGTATCGTCTGCATCCAGTAGGCATAAAGGTTGGCTCCTGGATTTTGTGCTTCTCATTCTTTTAACCATTTAGTTTGTGGATGATATCGGTAGTTTGCAAAGCAGGGGATCATACCATGGGCAGTTGTAACCGAGCTGTTGTAGGCATACTTGGCTAGGGGTATGAGGTGATACAAGTCGTGCTGGTCGTAGTTGACAAATATTCGAAGATACCCTCCCAACACTTGCTTGACTCCTCAGTTTGTCCATCGGTTGGTAGATGATAAGCTGTCGACAGTTATCTCTTAATCCCAAGTCTTTTACACAATGACTCCCAAAATTCTCCCGCTAACTTTGCATCCATATCTGAGATGATTTCTGACAGCAGCCCGTGAGGTTTCCATACTTATTTAAGAAATGTTTCTGCCACTTCCTTAGAGGTTGCATTTTCTTGTAATGCGATAAAGTAAGCCATTTCGGTGAATCCGTCTACTACAACCATGATCTGAGTATACCCTGCTGATTTTGGTAGCTGCATAATAAAGTCTACTGAGGTAGAGGCCCAAGCTGCATAAGGCACTTGTAGGGGACTAAGTAACCCAAAGGGCGTATCTCTTGAGGCCTTCACTTGTTTACATGTGGTACAGGATCAGACATAGCCGTTTACCCAATCCGTTATCCATTTCCAATAGAAATCTCATGTGATAATTTCTACGGTTTTTGGTTGTCAGAAGTCTCCTGCTTTTTTGAAATTGTGACATCTTTTAGCGATAAGTGTTTGCAGGTCTTCGTTATGGGGGATGAATAGGTGACCCTTGTAGTAGAGTAGGCCTTCGGATATTGACCATTGCTTAGGTAGTTCTTTTTCTTCCTTCGTTAAGGTTTCCAATTCTTCCTTTCTTCGCATTTAGTTCTGATCCTCATCTACTGCTTTCTTAACTGATGATCGAAAATCTTCTTCAAAGTTTCTTGGGCTAGCTTTGGCGATAATCACATAAGATCGGAGGACTTGTTCCTTGGGTAATATAGGGTGTTGATTGATATCAAAAGGATGGTAAACCTGATGGTTGCCATCTGCTTGAAGGAAGGATATCGTCGGTTGAACTTGTTGCAACTCCGGTGCTAGCCGGCTACTTCCAAATTGTTTCTCTGCCCTTTCCGTCTCATGCAATCCTTCTACCTCGAGCCAATCTTGATCGTCCAACCGGTCCACAATCGGCTGAGCTATGCGATCACCTTTTCTTACTTCATAGTCCATACTATTGTGATTAACAAGTAGGGCCTTGACTTCTCCCTATAATCAGGGTCAATAACTCCTGTGTCTACCGAGATTCCGGTAGTTGCAAACCACTTCTAGGGGCTATTCGACGGTAGGTTCCTTCTAGTACTGCGATGGCCAAGCCAATCTTAACCAGTGCTTGGTTATTTGCTGGAGTGTTAGTATCTTCACTACTGTAGCGGTTGTGTCCTGCCACTAGCTTTGACCTTTTTGTCAGGATTCGTGCATCTTCAGAGAGCCTTTGTACCTGAATTCCCATTTCCCGGTGAATTTGAGCAATCCCGGTTGGAGTTGTTCCACATTTGATCCCCATACAATGGGGATCTGGACCTTTCCGAAGTGCTGAGATTGCAGAATTTGTTGTTCGCGATGTGTAACTCCCTCCACAGGGCTGTACTCTGGCCACCTGCTTAAAGCATCTGGCTTGCCACCTTTGGTCCCTGGACGATAGAATATTTTAAAGGTGAAGCCACACAATTTTTCGGACCACCTTATTTGTCTCTGCGTCCAGACTTTCGTTGTAAGGAAATACTGTAGGTTTTGATGATCTGTATAAACCGTTACAGGTTTTTATGTTCCGTCTCGGTAATGTCTCCATTCTATACAGGCGACAAGGATAGCCCATGGTTCCTTGTCGTGGATATTGTAATTTCAATCGGGTGGTGAGAGTTTGCGGGAGGGGAAAGCCACAGGATGAAGGCGTTTGCTATGGAACTATGACATGATGAAACCAAGTGTCTAGTCACTTGCATCTGTTTCAACCACAGTGTTCAAATCTGGAGAGAAATGACATATAATAGGAGCCGAAATCAATGGACGTTTCATGTCACGAAAGGCCTTGTGTTATTTCTTTCCCCAGGAAAGTTTTCTCGAGTCGCCTTTTAGTAGGTTCGTAATTGGTGTGCAAATCGCCGCGAAGTTTTTTATAAAACGGCGGTAAATGTTAACAAACCGAATAAAGATTTGAACCTCTTTAACCGTGTCAGTGGCTTTCCACGACTTAATTCATTCAACCCCTTTCTCGTTCATAGTCACACCATCTATTGCAACCACATTGTTAGGCGCACGGACTCCCCGTAAGGATTTACAGGGCAAAGTAGCCCTACCTTGACGCCCACGAACTTCGAAGGAAAAAGATAAGACCCCCCTCCAGCCCCGGTGTTGGGAGGGCGGGTCGTCACTGGCCCCCTGGCTAGTTGCGTCACAACACCAAAGACCACTATCACTGGAACCAATCTTATAACACCGTATACGTTGCGGCCGACCGTCCGACTGGATTCTGCTCGCGGGATAGATGAGAGGGGACCTTCGGGCACCTTATGCTGGTGGAAACGGGTGAATCGGACGACGGCACACAAGGTTACAGACGCTTGAAGACAGACCGTCGGAAGGTTGGGTCGAAGGTAACGGGACTTTTTGCAAGCAAGTTAGTCCCCTGGCACCCTCAAGGTCGTGAGGAGTATGAAGGAGGTAACTATGGCCAGTAAGTGGATCGGGTGAATCCACAGAGGACAAGTTGGTAAAAGGTGGAGTCCGAGGGAAAACGCCTATAGGTACGATCCCGAGGACAAGACGTGTAATGCCGGAAGACCAGAATACGACATGCAGTTGCAGGTTGAATTCTCAACGGAACCAACCAAAGAAGATTGGCCATCTTCTGTCCAGCGAGTTAGACTACCCTCGGTGAGCACGAGGGCAAGCTAATTCTTAACCATCGTTGTCAACGGATAAGCCGATGAGCTGACACCTGACGTGGTTTCCACATCATCAGGAACAATGAAAGCGCCGACCGATAAGTTGGCCTTGGGAGCAAAATGTGTGGTAGAGAGTTTTCAGGGTCTACGAGTGTTCGCACTCATGTGAAGTTCGCAGAGTTGTGGGCAAGGTACTTAGTTAGTATAGAGTTAGCATGTATACCGCGATTGCTCAGACGCGGAATATAAATATCGAAGGATCTTTGCTGGTATTAGACACAACAAGCCCAGAGAAGAGATCCTATCAATATAATATGTTGTCTACACTTTTATATTGTTACCAATGCTTCGACGATCTATGCCGAAGTGAATCGTTATATCTAGCCTGCATGACTCGTCACTTCTGAACCGGTTCTCCGATAAAATCACGATTAAGGTCCTAGGTGTCGGAATACCTCACGCCGAAGGTACCACGTAACAGTATGTTGATACTTCTCATCGTTACCGAGACAAATGTTTGGCAGAGACAGTCATACTCCCAAACCTTTCGAACCAAGACCATTGAGGACTGTCTCAATAGACGAAGTCCTTACCCCTATACCCGAAGTAGGGACACAAGAGGCCTACCAGGAATCTAATTTCTGGTGGATAAACCCAGAAAATACTGTTACCCACGAAGACATAGCCGCACTATACCAATACCAGTACGGTAAAGAATTCACCTATCACACACCCTCGGAGAAATCAAACTCCATTTCGTACACTCAGTACCCAGAAGACGACCAACACTCAAGTCAGTGTTTTAAGATACCGATAGTCTGGGGAGGAAACCAAAGATAGGTTTTCCTTATAGAAACCACAAAGATGGCTTCTGACCCCAAAGCGCCTGAGGCCATGGAATGGCAAGAGGGAGAAGCAGCAGACGCGGGAGATGAACTCTCCTCCGTCCAAGCCCCAAGTGTGGAAACCACCGTCACCCACCTAGCCCGAGCACATTCGGCAGAACAAACACCTCGCTCTCCTGTCGGATTAGGCTTCCTAGACAAATAGGGCAAGGGACGACGATTGGGAGGTCGCAGAACGCCAGAACCCACCGAATCCCTCATGGCGGTTCAGATCGGAAGATTAGATCAGATCCTCGGCCTATTTGACCCAAAGCTCACCGTCAATCAAGATAGGCACTCCCTTGCATTTAGCTGCCTCCCGACCAATATCTTATGAAAGGCTCAACAACTGGTAGCCATGAAAAATCTGTTGGAGTCTGGGGTCCAGATAGTCGGTCGAGAATTCACGCTAATAGACGAACAAGTTCAGCTTTTGGACTTGGAATCTCAGAAGGTCCAAGAGAACTTCGCCACCCAAGTCGCGGAACGACTTGGTGAAACAGATGAGTGACAGACCAGACATGAGGCTGTCACCTCTCAGGTGCACGAAGCGGTGCAAGGAACTGGCGAACAGTCCATGCATCGGGACATACTCCTCAACCCAGAGATTGTTCGAATAAACGAACAACATAAACGGGAGCTGGAAAATCACGAGATGAGCATTAATCTCGCAAGGAATGAGCTGCAACGACAACAGGAGTCTAGAGAAGCACAAGATGGTGAGATCGCAGTGCTTAAGGCTCGTGTGGAACAGTTGATGGGGCAGGTCAAGGGAAAGGGGAAAGTGTCGGATCCGACACCAGAGGCTTCAGGGGCGGGTGCACGAAGACCACCACCACCACCACGACACGGAGTGACAGGAGCTCCAGGCGGAGGAGGGGGAGGAGACCCCGATGATGAAGGGGAAGGATCTGGAAGGAAGCCAGATGAGAATAGGAGTTGTAGACGGGACGAGAGATCCGCACCCCAGCCAGAGGAAGATGAGTACGACATCGAAAACGATGAACAGTTTAACCAGTGCTCTCCAGTCATGGCCAACGCCTTGGGACAACGAAGGAGAGTCCCAGCGGAACCCGCTGCCATGTTTAGAAATGAGAAAGACCAAGATATACGTATGTGGCTATTAACATGGACGGATTATTTTGTTCAAAACAGTTGGCAGTGGGAAAACGAGGCACAACGAATCCGATACGCCATAAGCCGAATTGATGGAAACCAAGTCGCACTGTTTGCGTTAACCTACCTATGGCAAATGACCGGAGAAATAGGGTATACGAGACAAGAAGGCTAGGTGTTCTGGCACGTCTTTGCAGAACAAGCCCTGCGACGCTTCGGACCCACCTATGTAGCGGAAAGATCCCTACGAGAAAGGGGATCGGTCAAATATGGCGCTGATGTCGCCAAATTCTTGATGGAAATGGAAAATCTCAACATCCATGCATGAGTCACCGGGATAGCCTGGAGAAAAATGATTGAAGAGGAACTTCCCGTAGAAGCATTGTGACGGCTCTCACATAGAGAATATGTCGACGATGGGGAATGGTTAGAAGCATTCAGGACCGTAACCCGTGCGGAAGAAGATTTCAAGGAAACCAAAGATCTTGGAGGAGCCGGTCCCTCAGGCGCAACACGAGGCGAGAAAAGAAAGTTCGAGGATTCGAAGCCAACGGTCACTGCGAAGCGTCTAAAGAGGCAGTACACGGCTAAGGAAAAGGCGGACTACCAGAAGAAAAAGGCTGGGGAGAGAAAGGTCAAAAAGGAAGCGTCAGTGGCACCGGCGGGGGAAGTCAAACAAAAGAGGTGGGCAGAAGCCCACCAGGGCGTCGATCAAAAAGTTGTCGATAAACCAAAATCTGACAACGAATGCACACGGTGCGGAATGAAAAATCACAACTGGAAATACTGTCGAAAGCCGATACAGGTGTCGGGTATATATCGTGGGCAATGGAAGGCCAAATGACAGTCCGTATTCGCACCGAAACGACGTACGCAGGCACCCACGGTGGCCGTTGATGGCCAGGGGGAACGCTCGAAACGAGCGGTGCAAAGGCCCCCAGCCTGGGCCTTTGAACATGACGACATTAAATAAAAAGTCATGCAGGTACCGAAAACAACGGTGTTCGGGTAGTGAGGTTGCCGCCTCGAATCGAAAGACCTGCGGCGTAGTCGGTGACGATATCCTACCGGAAGGGTAAAAGAGCCAAGGATAGCGGTTCCCATTTTACGTCCAAAAATGGGGAGTCAGTGCTCCCCACGTGAGCCATAAAAGATTATAAGTGAGGAAAGTGGTCGACGTGAGTAAAAGGGAAAAGGAGGATTACCATTTGTCGGAACGGAACTTGAGTTGCACAACACGCGAAGGAGGGTCGAAATCCTGGGCAACCTGACTTTCTCTCCGTGTATAATAGCCAGGAAAATAGAAGCTGGGGGCGCATGTATTGGGCACAGGGTTCATGCCCGACGAATGGTGTTCAAGGTGGTCTCGGGAGTGAGGCCAAACTCGAAGGCGAAGGTACAGTGGACTCGTCGCAGGGGATAATCTGATATGAGGGCTAAGTCGACGATAAAGGACCGCGCATCCTAGTTGCGAACTCGAGAGGTACTCTAGTGAACCACCACTCCTGTGATATGGGAACTCCTCGGCAGGAGGTAAAGACCGCTAGTAGTGGGCTGCCCGATATCAAAATGTTCGACACTTATTGTAAAGGTTTGTCTGAGGAGGCTTTAAGAGCCGAAACTGCGCTGGCGCGGTAACAAACCCCAACGCTACTTGTGACCGGGACGATTAAAAGATTTCATCAAGAACCGAGCGAAAGCTCTAGACCCATTAAAAAACCTAAGCATTACGCCTGCCCTGCGGGGAAGGCATTTCTTGAATTAAAGGGACGAAAACACGCGATAAGCGTACTTTTAGATTCTGGTTCAAACCTCTTTCTCATGAACCAGGACACCGGACGACGGCTAGAAATCCCGACCGAAGCTAGGGACTCACGGTTAAAAATTACAACCTTCGCTGGGGAGACCGCGCTTACTGGAGGTATATTCTATACCCATCCCATTCTCCTTGAAATCCGTGCCAACCGCTACCGAAGCATGATATCCTGCGAAAGTGCGAATGCTGGAAGATAGCATTTAATCATACCCTTTGGGTGGTGGCATAACGAACACCCCCTCAAAAATATAACAGACCAAAATAAATGGGCCTTTGAAGAAGCAAGGTGCCACGCTCATATAGAAGATGAGGCGGTGGCAGATATGTTTGAATTGGATGAAACTGTGGCTTACCATGAGGAAGCACAGTGTGTGGGACGGATAGAACGAGAGGAAGAAGGGGGAGTACAGTCAGAGACGCTACCAAAACGTATTGGCAGTATAAGGAGCTTTTTGAAGAGAAAAAAGCGAAAATGTTGGCATCGCGAAGGACTTTCAATCACGCCATCAGCCTTAAAGAAGGGGCTGAACCCCCATGGGGTCCGATTTATCCAATGTCGGCACACCAGTTAAACGAGCTGGATAAGTACCTCAAGAAAATAATGGCTGAGGGAAAAATAGCTGACAGCGAATCCCCTTACGGTGCCCCAATCCTTTTCATTCCAAAACCACATGGAAGTCTACCACTATGCGTAGACTATAGAAACCTCAACAAATTGACAATCCTGAATAAGGACCCCCTACCGCTCATGGATGAACTACGAGACCGCGTTGCCAGAGCAAAGTTGTTTAAGAAGGTCGACTTAAAAGATGGATATCATCTGATTCGAATGAGGAAGGGCGACGCAAACAAAACGTCCTTTCGTACACAATAGGGACAGTATGAAGATAAGGTCATGCCTTGCGGGCGCGTTAACGCTCCCGCAACGTTTCAGACAATGATGAACAAAATCCTGAGGGAATCTTTGGACCACGGAGTAGTCGTCTACCTAGACGATATCCTAATATACTCCGAGAATATGGACGACCATATCAAACTAGGCCAAAAGGTCCTTGATCGACTCGAACAGCACGCCTTGGCAGTCTCGTTGAAAAAGTCGGTGTTCCCCCAATATGAGGTTGAATTCTTTGGATACATTGTCAAGACAAGCGGAGTCATCATGAGTGATAGAAATGTGAAAAGCGTCCAAAATTGGGCATACCCGAGATTGGTTAAAGAAGGCCAAATTTTCCTTGGATTTGCAAATTTTTATTGACGATTCATCAAAGATTTCTCGAAGGTTTGCAAGCCAATAACCGAGATATTGAAGGGAAACCCGAAGGATTTTGACTGGGGAAGAGAGCAGGAGGAGGCGTTTGAGGAGGTGAAAAGATGTTTGCCACAGCACCAATTTTATCGCATTTTTACCCTGGAAGAATGACTGTAGTGGAGACAGACGCAAGAGACTTCAGGCTCGGATGCGTACTGTCTCAATACCAAGGAAGACGTCTTCACCCAGTGGCTTTCCATTCTCGAAAATTGAACAGCGCTGAATGAAATTCCGAGATACATGACAAAGAACTTCTCGCAATAATGGAGGCGTTCAAAGAATGGAAAAGAGACCTCTGGGGGGAAGAAGAACACGTGACAGTATATACGGACCACCAAAATTTACAATCCTTTTTGACCAAAAATGTCTGGAACAAGAGACAAATTCGATGGGCACAGGAGTTGACGAATTACAACTTCTAAATAGTCTACCAACAGGGAAGTAGGGGCGGGAAGCCCGACGCATTAAGTAGACGGCCGGAGTGCCGTCCAGAGGAGGGAGCTCTTCACAGTGAACAGTCAATTTTGAAATCGGAACATTTTCATATTTCCGTGATTTATCAAAAATGAAGCCCAGAGACAGCCCTCGTCCCAGAAAAAGGCCAACCTACAAGCCTCAGGATAATGAATCTTTCGGATAAGGCTACAATCCCGACGAAAGAATCACGGTTTGCAGCCGGTCATGACATCTACGCCCTGACAGACGGCCTAGTACCAGCAAAAGGACAGACAATGGTGGAGCGGGGTATTGCGATAGGATTGCCGGAAGGAACCTACAGAAGGCTAGCCGCAAGAAGTGGTATGGCTAGCAAAATGTGAATAGCAGTGGGCGGTGGTGTAATAGATGCATATTACACAGGAGAAGTCAAGGTCATACTTCGCAATCATGGCGAAGTGGACTGCGTATTTAAGGCAGGAGATCGAATTGGGCAACTCATAGTAGAGAAAGCTGCCAACGCCGACAACATGGAAGTAGACGATCTGGGAGTAACCGAGCGAGGAAAAATGGGGTTCGGATCATGTGACATGAACCCTAAGCGATCCACCACAGCTAAAGAAGAAGAAGTCAAAATATGTTTCCTTCACACGGACACAAGCAAAAACGAATTCTTTAGCGCAGCTGATATCGGCTATCACCCTCGGTTAATGAAGGAAAGAGAAATGTTATCAAGGACTCACCTCAATGCAGCCCTGACGCGGACAATGAACCATTCATTTGTGGACAATATTAGAGTTGCTGGCAAGGAGGATGAGAAGTGGCAGAACCGAGGCCGGGAATGGATTATGTTAAGAGAAGGCGGAAAAAGCATGCCGGACGAATGGATTGAAAAGGACTGGTTACTATGTTACAAAAATCGTTTGTACCTCCACGAGAACGAAGCCCTTCAAACCCAGATAGCCCAAGGCTGTCACCACTCATTAGTAGCGGGGCACTTCGGACAGGAAAAAATGATTGAGATAGTAACAAGTGACCATTACTGGAAAGGACTCGCAGATTGGGTCAGATATTATGTAGCATCCTGCGACGAATGTCAACCCAGTAAATCCCCACGGCATGCTAGTACGGATTACTTCAACCCTTAGAAGTACGTCATGCCGCCTGGTCCTCCATATTGATGGACTTCATTACCTAACTACCGGAATCCCAGGGTAAGTCCCAGATCATGGTAGTAGTAGACCGGTTCACCAAAATGGCTCATTTTATCGGCCTCCACAAAAATGCAACCGCAAAGACGTTGCGGGCACCCTCCTTCCTGAAGTCTGGAAACTGCACGGATTACCGAGAGAGCTCATATCGGACATGGACCCGATGTTTTCCGGCGAAATCTGGGAATCATTGTGCAAAATGCTAGGAGTTAAATGAAGCATGTCAACTGCTTACCACCCTCAGACTGACTGACAAACGGAAAGGACCAACCAAGTGCTGGAAGGTTAATTTCCAACATTTGTCAACTATGATGAGAACCACTGGGACCAACTGTTGCCGTTAGCAGAACACGCCTACAACAACTTGGCTACCAACGCACACAAGATGACCCCTTTCTTCGCCAACTACGGTTTTCACCCACAGACGGAGTGGATGAAAGAGAGAGAAGCTCATAACCCCGGGGCAACAATGCATGCTCACGGGATGCAGGACATACATCGACAGTCCAGACAAAACCTAGAAAATACACGTGAATCAATGAAAAAATATTATGACCGAAAAGCGACGGAACAACCCAGCATTGAGGTCGGCGACTTCGTAATGTTGAATGCGAACAACATAGGTACCAAACGACCATCGAAGAAGCTGAGTCCCAAACTGTAGGGCCCTTTCAAAGTGTTAGAGAAGAAGGGGAGCAGGGCATACAAGTTAGAATTATCGCCGCCGTGGAAAATCCATCCTGTGTTTCACGTTTCGCTGTTTGAACCCTACCGGACCTGGAACCGACCAAATCGCGAAGAACCCCCACGAGACCCAGAAGAGATAGGAGATTTAGAGTTGGAGGTAGAAAGGATCTTCAAGAGCGAGATCATTACCTCCACGCGAAAGGTTCGAGGAAGGAATAAAACCATAAAAGAGCTTCGGTATTTTGTAAAATGGAAAGGGTGGGCGGAGGACGAGAATACTTGGGAACCACGCGAAGGTAGGCAGAACCCGCAGGAAGAGGTGGAAAGGTTTCATAGAGAAAACACGGAGATGCCGGGCCCGCGAGAGGTCGAGTGACATAAGAAAGGTTTTCCATCAGGGGACAAGTAAACGCTGGTGGTTTTTACCACTACTATGTAGAGCTCGAGATGGAAGATAGATGGTATAAATAGACATAGAGTATTCGGGACGAAGACTTCGAAGAAAGGAGCTCGTGTTATGCGCACAGACTCCCCGTAAGGATTTACAGGGCAAGGTTACCCTACCTTGGCGTACACGAAGTTTGAAGGACAAAGATAACACCCCCCTCCAGCCCCGGCGTTGGGACGGCCCGTCATCACTGGCCGCCTGGGTAGTTGCGTCCCAATACCAAGGACCACTATCAATGGAACCCTTCTTATAACACCATATACTTCGCGGCCGTCTGTACGACCGGATCCCGTTCGCAGTTTATATGAGGGGAGACCTGCGGGCACCTTGTGAAGGTGGGAGCAGGTGAATTGGATGTCGGCGCATAAGGTTACAGACGCTTGAAGACAGACAGTCGGAAGGTTGGGTCGAAGGTAACGGGACGTTTTGCCAGCAAGTTAGTCCCCTCGTACCCTCAAAGTCGTGAGGAGTATGAAGGAGGTAACTATGCCCAGTAAGTGGAGCGGGTGCATCCACGGAGGACAAGGTGGTGAAAGATGGAGTCCGAGAGAAAACGCCTATAGGTAGGATCCCGAGGACAAGTCGTGTGTTGCCGGAAGACCAGAATACGACATGCAGTTGCCGGTTGAATTCTCAACGGAACCAACCAACGAAGATTGGCCATCTTCTGTCCAGCGAGTTAGACTACACTCGGTAAGCACGAAGGCAAGATAATTCGTAACCATCTTTTTCAACGGATAAGTGGATGAGCTGACACCAGATGTGGTTTCCACACCATCAGGAATAATGAAAGCGCCGACCGATAAGTTGGCCTTTGGAGCAAAAAGTCTGGTAGAGAGTTTTCAGGGTCTACTAGTGTTCGCACTCAGGTGAAGTCCGCAGAGTCGTGGGCAAGGTACTTAGTTAGTATAGAGTTAGCAGGTATACCGCGATTGCTCAGACGCTGAATATAAATATCGAAGCATCTTCGCTGCTATTTGACACAACAAGCATGGAGAAGAGATCTTATCAATATAATAAGTTGTCTACACTTTTATATCGTTACCAATACTTCGACGATCTATGCCGCAGTGAATCGTTATATCTAGCCTACATTACTCATGTCTTCTTAACGAGTTCTCCGATATAATCACGATTAAGGTCCTAGCTGTCGGAATACCTCACGCCAAAGCTACCACCTAACACACATAACCCAAAAGGTCCACCTTTTTTAAATGAAATATGCTTTTCTCCAAGGAGATGGCCATTTGATATTCCTCAAGTTGTCTCAACCCTTGAGAATGAGTATAGTATGTTCCTCCAGAGTCTGAGAGTAGATTCGCGTATCATCAATCTATACTACAAGTCCTTCATCTAGGAATTCGTGTAATATTTCGTTCATCATCATTTGAAAGGTAGCGGAGACATTAACCAATACAAAAGGCATAACATGACATTGGCAATGGCCATAACGGGTTCGCAAAGCTGTCTTCCACTCATCGCCTTTTTGTATTCTAATTATGTGAAAACCATCTCTCATGTCCAGCTTAGTAAACATCTGTGCGTCTTGGACCTGATCTCTTAATTCTGTCAGTAAGGGGATGGGGTATTTATTGTGTACTGTGACCTTGGTTAAACGACAGTAGTCGACAATTAGTTGTTAGTGACCTTTGGGTTCTGGTACAAAAAGAAGTCGTCCGCCGGCCAAGGACTTCCTTGGGAAATCTTTCCTTGTTTGAGCATGTCGTCAAGATATTTCTGAAGGGCTTTGAGCTGTTTCTGTGATACTGGATATATCAGACCCCAAGGTGGTTGAGTATTGGGTTTGAGATCAATGGCATGATCAAAGGTGCCATCAGGGGAAGCTTTTCCGCACTAGTATAGGTCTGAATAGGTCCAGGTAATCGTGGTACTGGTCTGGCAAGCGATTAATAATAGTAACCTTTTCTTCATCAATCCTTTCAATCCTGCCTATAACCACGACGTTTGGATCGTAGAGTACATCTTCGTCCCATTCTACCGAGATTCCCTCATCTTCGGGGATCAGATAACATTGGCAATAACTATCATGAAAGCACCAAGTGTTTGGGTCAGCAATATTTTTTATCTGGTGTTCCTGATGCCACCACCCAAAAGGTATAATCATTCCAGACTTTCCTGATAGAGCAATTTCACAGGAAACGAGCGACAAGTGTTTGTTGGTTCCAAATTCTAGGTATAAAGGTTTCGTCAAATGTGAGCCACCAGAAGAAATTGCTTCTCTCGTGGAACCTTGCATTTGGACTGCATCCATCCAGGAGTGGTACGGGATATGAAGGTCCTAGGCAAGTTGTTCATTGATACGGAAAATATTCGATCCAGAGTCCAACAAGAATGGGATTCGATAGCATTTTCCGATGATGTAAATGTGTGCGTTGCCCTCAGGACAGTCATAGCAGTGTTGTTGGTTAATAATAATATTGGTTGGCTTAATGTGACCGTAAGTTTGTTGTTTACCTTATTTAGAAGGCATCATGGTTGTTGTATAGTGGGTATTTGTTACAATGCCCACATTGTTTCCACCAAATAGGTTTCCTGAGACAAGATTTCTATGATAAATCATTAAAACATTTTATACATCCGGGCAGCTCACTACAAGCCGTCTTTACCACCTGCCAAGAGGTTTCTGAAAATCATATATGTACTGAGCAGTTTATCTCAAAATACGATCTCAAAGTCTGATCTGATAACTGTGATACACTATACTACCTGTAGGATTTGTGAGCACAGGCATGTGATGCACTATACTACCCACAGGATTTGTGAGCACAGCCATGTGATGCAACACACGTTGCCGAGTGCCGAGCCCCT
>Ga0307509_10000210_pt1 | contig 93458 bp, 93 predicted proteins | sample 10_EM_MG_FD_202245 | JGI IMG/M metagenome (GOLD analysis project Ga0307509, IMG submission 202245) | Populus trichocarpa ectomycorrhiza microbial communities from riparian zone in the Pacific Northwest, United States - 10_EM | ecosystem: Host-associated > Plants > Roots > Unclassified | place...
ACTTTCCTCGAGAGAACTTATTGAGTGAAGCTTTCAGCTTAACGATATTAAGTTTAACCGTTTTGATTCTTCGTGAATTATTTACTCTATCTTTATCTTCTACTTTGAGTTTTGGTGCGGTCGCAACCTTAGAGTTCACCTCTCTATAGGGTGCCCCCGTTACATCCAGCTAACTGGTCACGCATGCTCTAACAAAATCAATTTACCAACCCCCATTCCAACCGGAAGCTTCACTCCGGCGGTTCTTCCTCTTCCCTCTCCTCGCTGCGTTCTTCGCTTTCTGTGAGGCGCCACCAGCTACAATCACCCCACCTATAATGGTGTCCTCGTCACCAGAGGATCCCAAACTTCTCATCACTCCTTTCTTCCTGTCAATTTCTTTTATCCTGGGGCTCCCCAAAGCAGGCCAACCCCCTTCCTCCTCCAGACTCGCCTTCCTCAACATCACCAAACCATCAACACACGATGGAATCAACGGATCCAGAACCGAATCCTCTTTCACAACCAGGTCTAATCTGAACCTGTTGCAATCCCGTGCCATCTCCGCCACAAACTCGACCTCCTCCATTCTGTCCGCGGTATTTTCTTCCCGCCCACCAGCCTCATCAGCCACAGCCAACTCAGCCTCCTTTTCCCTCTCTCCAGCCACACTGTGGCTTTCCTCCACCAACATCCCTGCCACACTTGGTGCAGCCTCCTTTACCTCCTCCTCCATCGCCACATCGTGGCTTTCCTCTTCTTCCTCTCCAGCCACACTTGGCTCAGCCTCCCCGTCCAACTCCATCCTCGCCACCTCGTCACCCCCCAGTGGCGTTCTCCCCCACTCCTCCTCAAACTCCATGGTCCCAACCACCATGTCCTGCAAACCGTCTCTCTCCACGGTAACTAAATGTAACCATCGAGAGAGAACCGAAACGTGATGTCGCAACCGTGAAATCTCCGCCTCGAGGGCAAAGTTCTTCTCAATCGCGCGTGACAAAACTACCGACCCCTTCGCGACAGAGGTGGCGGAAAAAGTTGACGAACCTTGCTTAACCATATCGACCGAAAAGAGGAAGAATGGGGTGTGATGAGGGAACTCGAAAAGTTGATGAAAGAGATAAAATGATCTCTTAAACAAAAATTAAAGTCAGAGGAAAGGTCTCTGAAATTAAAGACTTGAAGCCATCGCGAGATTGACTTCAAGGAACCATATTGGATCAACTACTGAATGTGACACGTCACAAGATGTAGCGAATGTGTTTTCATGGAGATATTTTTCATGGAGATATAGGGGTTTAAAATGGGTTAAAATTTTGGTAGAAAAAAGAGGAATGTCCGGGGTATTCTGTGATAGGTTAAGTACTATTAACTGCCTTGATGAGGACGGTTAATTGATATTTGCCAAGATGTTAACCTATAGCATAGCTAGTCTTGGCGTGCTAACCTAATGTTAATTCTCAAGAATGAAATGTCCGCCTGTTCCGACTATAGAGTTCCCTCACCATAGGATGGCAATTTAAGCTAACTTGAACAGGCCAGAGACCAGGTGCCAAAACACACAGCATCGCCGCCACCACAGTTTCTCCTTCACCCTTGTCGATATCACAGCTTGTCTCGGTGGTTGCTACTACTAGGATGTTGTGATGCTTGTTCTTGCTAGTCATTCTTTTTTTTTTTTTTGTTGATTCAGCACGCTCAGTTACTATTTGGGTAATTGGGCTTACTCAGAGAAGTGGTTTCTTTTGAATGTTTAGTGTATTTTGTATTACTGGTCCCTGTCCCCCATTTCTCTCTCACTTTATTTGCCTTAATACTGTACTGTAAAGATCAACCCAGCACAAAAGATAGACATTGCTGCAAGAAACCAGAATTTGCGCTAGGGATTGTGCAATATATTTGGACAAACCTCTCTTTGTTTAGCTTAGATCTTTTGTGGAAAACATTTGCCCGGAAGCCCTCTCCACCGACTCTGCCAGGGGATTGTCCAGGGTAAGTTCCATGTCAGTCTCAAGAGCAGCAGCCACCGATCTTCGGTGTTATAATCGGAGAGATCTCGTCCTCTTGTACAGGAGGAGTATCTCCCCCCCGCCCTCCTCTCAACGTTCTACCCATTCATCAAGGAACTACCCCTTGCTGGTTATCCTATTGCTACCTTTAGGACCCGTGAATACCAGAATTATATTCTTACCCTGATCTCGGATTACAGTTGAGAGTAGAGCTTGTATTGTGTAGCATTGCATCACCAATCTACACAGTGAGTTAGTAAGCTTAGCATTAGTCAACGCAACCTATACCGTAAGAACTAGAATAATTGAACCTCCCACGAGGACGTTGCAAGTTGCCCTTGTTGGTAAGGCCTAGTTCATTTTTCTTTTATTTCTATCTTAAGTTCTGGCTGAGGGGGAGTCAGTTTTCACTTTGCGCTTGTCCTTCCTATCCAAAGGAGGGAATTTCGGACGTCTTTTCAAGAGGTTCAATTATTCCAGTTCTTACCGTAATCCATTAGAGAAAATAAAACAGTAAAACATGAGCACATATCATACCGAGGCCCCAAGGACCACTCTGCCACTAAGTTAGCAAAATGAAATCAACAAAAAAGGTGAGAAAGACAAAACAACATAGAGAGCAGCAGTGTGTGTATGAGTGAGGATGTAGGGGGTAGGATATTGAATGAGAATGAGAAAGATAAAGGAAGATCCCTCTATAGATAGATGGACAGAGTGGCCCAAATGGACACCTATTTTATCAGAGGCGAAATCAGCTCCAGAATCGAGAGACAGGAGTAAAGGGCTCAGAAGATCAAAATCAACTTTATTGTCTATCATACGTTATATGAGGTTGGACTCAGCACATCGCACCACTTGTGGAGAAGCGTTTTCGCATAATATGGGAGAATCTAACCTAATGTAGCATATAATAATAATACCAAGAATGAAAGCAAGCAAACTAATTAAATTAGCCCCAAATTCCTCGATCTCTTTTGCTTAAGATCCCGCTAATATAGGACAAGTATCATATCTGAAACCTACCGCTTACGGAGGAGACATTCGCCATTCCCCAAGGTGGAGAGTGGTGATCAATCGGATTTTCCAGCGGGGGGGACTGGGGCATCAATCGGGTGCCACTCCTTCCCCAGAGTTATCATCGCCAACAACCATTTCTTACAGAGTTGGGACTATGGAGATAATCCTCAATTTCGAATCCATTCTCTCCTTTCTGTCTGTGTAGCTTATATGCAATGCTGCTACTATCCCATAAAGAGAGAGCTTTTTCTGGACTGCCCGTCCGAGGTTAGAAGATCTCTCTAAGTTATCTGTCTTGTATAAAGAGCTCTTAACACTTTCGAGAAATCTTTAATCTATTGAAGAAGTCGTATCGCACTGTACATTACTCTGATGGCTAATGGTGGGTAATCAGCGAGTGACGTCGTATCGGTAAAACTATGAGGCGATGCTATCGGAGGTTAGTTAAATGCGCTAGCAACCGTGAGAGTAATATTAAGATCTCATAGCCTAACTTCATTAATCAGTTGCTTTGCTATGCAATATTCGGTTTGGTGATAGAGCTAGTATATTGTTCGTTTCAGGCGTCGTTAATGTGTTTGTCCAGATAGCATATAAGGTGGACATTCCCTGTATCAGATCCACAGTAGAAACTTGAGATACATACTTTAAGTTACCGATATCACCCCCCCCACACCACACGTCTACTACTAACCCAGCGAATCAAAAGACACATCTTGCCAAAAAAGAAGTGATGTGTTGGATACCGAAAATCCGAACACTTCACGCGGTCTCCATGAACATCTTTTCGCCGGGGCGAGGGGCAGTTACAAGCCCAGAAACACACAAAACCAAGTGGGTTGCACGACTATGATACATCTTCCTACCAGGGCATAAAAGAACCATCTCCCGGAAATGTCGTTAGAGGAAAAGAAACAATCACGACTTATAAAGGCTTCGCCCGGTCAAAAAATAAAAGTAAAAGTATCATAAACTGAAACATAAAAATAAAAAAGGGTGGGGGGGGGAAGCAAAAAACACCAAAGAAACTGCCAATTTGGGGGGGAGGGCTTATATTATATACACATACGACCAGGCAAGTCCCATGAATCTTATAATAGGACGTTCTAAGAGGCACAACACCCGTCTAGGCGAGGGATGTTAGAATTTGGCACAGTCGTTGCGAGCTATATGGCAATAGCAACTAGATTCGGTACTATTTCCCGAGATAACGTACGTTATCACTACCATAGACCCACGTCTTATAACTAAAGTTCTTCACGTGGATAAAACATACACGGTCAATCATTGCCCTGCACCCCCTCTTGGCATCCTTACTCACACAGAGGGTGAAATTTGAACTTTGAAGAGTAAATTTAAGTATCAACGCTGGTATTGCGAATTTTGCAAATAATGCGACGGCCACCTCATACAATCAGAGATTAACAGCAGAGTAATGTATCCCGAAAAATGAAAATGCCTTCCATACCATACAATGCATCTTAACCGCCTCATGCAACGCTAAAATAAATAAATAGAAAACCTGGTCTTTACGGTAGGATTCAGGATATACACAAGGGAACAAAAGAGAAAAGTAGAAATGAACAGTAAAGAGCAAAGATGTCTTGGGTTTAGCTCTTCCGTGAACATGTATAACGCAAAGATCAGATGAATGCACATTGCGCGAATTGCGACAGAAAAACGGAAAAGAGCCTGTGGGAGTCCCCGCCGCCAGAAATCCACCCCTTTTAAAACCCAACGATGATCATCAAGCCATAGCCTACCGTAATTACAATCAGAAACGAGAACACGCTGCTCGGGATGCCCCGAGTGATGAAGTGCTGAACTCTCAGGTATCGTTGGCCTGTCTGTGAATTCTCCATCATGATGGCCGCTTTTCTCCTAGTTAGCATACAAATAACTAACCAAAAGGATAAGACCAGAATCCACATACTCATATTAGGGAAACCAGAGGTAGGAAGACCCATTGCAGCAGAGCACATCAAAGCCGCGCCCTATCCAATCAGTTAATTTATTCAACTTTCGCCAAGTTAAATCAAGACGAGACATACCATAACGAGCAAGTTCGGATGTGGCTCTTCCATACTTGCACCAACTTGAGCAACGATTGGCAGAATAATCAACGCAGCAACAGTATGACTGATAAACGTTGCAATGACCAAGATCAGGGCGCAAAAAACGACGAGCACTCCATAAAGACCCATACCCTGTGTCTCCTCTTTGATAGCCTGTGCGATGGTGTGTAAAAGCCCTGAGCTGCTTACCGCTTTTCCCAAGGCTAACCCACCGGCTGCAAGAATGATGATAGTCCACAGGAAATTGTTGAAGTCTTCCTTGGTAAGGATACCAGTTCCGAAGAAGAGGACGAGAGGAATAATCGCAACGACACCCATATCTCCAAATACGTGCTCGAGTTGATGAGAGAAACACCACAGAATGATGGTTGCAATGGTGACAAAGGATATAAAGTATTGCACACCAGAAAACTTGTCCTTCACAGGTCGGATGGGAACAATGGTTGTTCCTCTGCCAGGGTTGAACGATATCAAGAGTAATGCCCATATCACGATAATGGACAAAATACAGACCGGCAATGCCACAAAGAACCAAGCACCCCAGCTAGGGGCTGGTCGCATGTTCTGCAAAGCAATGATGTTCTGCGGGCTCGCGATCGGCGAGGCCATACCACCAATATTGGACGCTAGCGCAATGCCCAGGATGAGTGCTTTGGAAAACCTAGATTCCGAAGGCAGGTTCCTCAACATAGGCTAAATCCAAACGAATTAGCATAGATACCCGAAGCGGATCAGGGTCCAGCGAAGATTACCTGAATGATGGAAAAGCACAAAACTGGAGCCGCAACGTTACTAATCCACATGCTCGCAAACATAGCCACAAACATATTAGTCAATAGAACTGTCCTAGGCTTAGTTCCCGCTTTGCTTAATACGACAGTAGCCAGCATTTTCGCAATCCCGTACTTGCTCAAGGCAGCAGCAATCGCAAATCCGCCCAGTAGCAGCATGATCACAGGGGTCCACATAGCCGAGAAAATATATCTAGTAGCCTCCTTTGTCTCGAGTCGAAAATGCGGCTTCTGATCCGAGCGTGCAACTCGAAGAAGAACCACCAAGAACGGAACAAGAAGCGATGTCACAAAGAGCGGGATAACCTAAAAGCAATAGATTAACACCCGAACCCAGACAATTCTACGATTCGGCGGACAAAATACCTCAGTGGCCCATAGAAGAGACACAAATACAAGCATCGCAAGGCAATTTTGTTGCTCCGGTGAAGGGAAAATGGGAACGAGCAATAAGACCGTGAAAATAAGCAAAACAGCCATAAGAACAAAGAACCCGCCACTAAATACCCAAGTAGAATATTTTATCTTTCCAACTGGTGTCTCCAACTCTTTGGTTGTAGATATCTCAGGCTCGTCACCTGTCAGTCGTGACTTCGTTGGATCTGTAGTGTCGCCAAGCAACGTCCGTCGAATCCCCATGTTGGCCGCTTGGGCTTTCCTCTCAATACCGATCATCTCCCTCCATACTGTATTACGCTCCCAGACAACATGCTCACGAAGATGCAATCGAAGCTCTCGCTTGGCTGCATCTAAGTCTCCACCTGTGATAAGCGACGCATACATTTCCTCGACTTTCCCAATTGCCTTGTCCAATTCCGCCATAGTTTCAGGTCGGAAACAATAACAAGGTTCCACCACACTCTGCATATACTGTAACTTGAGACTTCTGTCGAGAATTTTGTCGTATTTCTTCAACGCTTTCACAAATCCTGTCCTATTGAGCTGAACGAAGCTCTTTAGTTCTCTTAGGGCAACGAATAACGAAATGGTTCGTTTCTTCAACATTACTCGTTTGTCGTACGAGCCTTCTATAGCATAGCCGTGATATTCGTCAAAGGTTTGTGATGTGCGTCGTTGAAATAAGCCACCGTCCGATACATGACTAGTGTGTGAGCCCTCCATATTGCTACTCCAACCTTTACCCCTCTTCAACTTAGACAGCAATCCAGCCCCAGCTCCAGATTGATGCTCCTCTTCCTCCTCGTCATCATCTGTGTCATCTTCTCGGTCGGTGGGCTCATCAAGACTGCTCCGTGTTCGCAAGATTCCACTCAGACCGCCTAAACTGTGCCTTCGCCTGCTACTCTCCCCGATAAGGGGCGAATCGGTAATACTTTCTGCATCCCTCCCTTCCTCGAAGGACTTGGCGTCCATAGAAAGTTCGTAGACTTCTCGGAGAAGCTCATCTTCTTTAAGATTGTAGAAAGAGGAGATTTTCTCAAGCTCATGGTCAAGTGTCCGTCGATAAACTAAATCGGTATCGACAGCGGGTTCTCTCGCATTAGCGATGAGGGCAGACTCCTCGGTGTCATCTCGTGAACTAGCTCGGACAACATTCTTCTCTAGCTGGTAAATGCTATCCAAGGGGTCAGTTCGAAGATCCCGGAGATCTTTGAAACATAACGAAGGGGATGCAAGAGAAACAGGAAAGGAGAACAAACATTTTTTTCAAATTTGAATAAGCGATGTAGTGCGAGCTCCAGTCAGGCACAGCATTGAACTGAATACTATGAGAGAACTTCATACCGCTCTCCGCTTGGTCAAGCCTGTTGAAAAATTTCTCGTCGTCCCGGCGTTGCTTGCAAAGTTGCTCTTCAAGCCGTCTCCGAGCTTGCTCTCTCGACTCGTGTAACTGCGATAGGTCCTGAAGCTGGAAAGATTCGCCTTCTGTCGTGGGATCCAGCTCGGAGAGTAGAGGTAGGGAAGCTATGGCTGCTTTATAAACGGTTCCTGCACTCAATGGCGCAGGAAGAGAGCAAAAACAAGAATAGGTGGCGGGGGTTAAAGAGGTGTGGGGAGGGAGCTTGTCTGTGGCAGATCGGATTCCGTAGGCAGTCGTGGGGCGCTGGGCACCTCTCGGAGCCTGGCACCACCAGCAGGGGGAGAAAAGGGGGGGGTGAATGTTACGGATGCTATGGGGGGGCCGGGGAACTTTTTCCTGGTGTGACTACTTTTTTTCCTTGATATTTTTTGCTTTCTCCCGAGCTAGGGGCTTTTGACGCCTCCCCGGACGACCACAGGGGTTGGCGGAGTGCGAGTACGGTACAGTACTCGAGTACGGTACAGTGCTTGGGCCCGGAATAGTTGTGTCCACCAACTCACAGCTGTGTGCTACAGAACCCAGAGAAAACACGTTCAAGGTCTTCCTTCCCACTGCTCGAAATGGAACGTGCGTCAGATCAGAGAGACTATTGGCTGCCAGATATAATATTTTAGACACTGCGGGTAGCCGAGTGAGCAGAGTGAAACATAGATAGCCGTTAAGAGTGTGCTTGGTCTCGTGTTATTTCTTTGAAGATCCAAAAGATGACCCTTTACGAGCAGAAGACCCGGGGATGGAGTGTATTGTACCGGTACTGTGCGGTACTATCAAAAGAGAGGCGGAAAAAGAAAAGAAGAATACTCTGCGAACGGGAAGGAAAAAAAATATATACTCGAGCAGAAAATCACCGAGTCATGCGGCCTGCCAAGCGAAAGGGATGGGAAAGGAATGTAAGAATTAAAATATCGGCGTGGGATGTCAGATTTCTTGGGAGATGCAGTCCTTGGCAAGTCCCTTCTTCTAAACCTCAATAATGCTCATCAATTAGCTGGAGCTGAAGCTTCTCCCTTTTCCAGGTTGCTGAGCAGCTGAGTGACATAAGCCAGGTACCCACCACCACCGCACAACCACCAACCCTCCCCCCCTCAAAAAAAAATAAGAACATCACCAGGGTGATCGCTGTCAGAGGGCAACATCGTGGCACGGGCAGGGATTTGCTATTCGACCGGTCTCAGCTTGCACGCAAAAGTTTGAACTTTCACATTGTAGCGTGGGCCAGAGTCCATCTCTCGATGTTTTACTGTGACCTGGCACCGTGCCAAGGGCAGAGTCGTACAGCAAGAAGCGAAGAGTGAAAAGATTTTTGTCAAATAGCATGAGCTGTGAATGAATACTGAGCAAAATGATTTCTCAGGACGAACTCCGTCCGGGACTATTCGGAGTCTCTTTTTTTGGGTCTTCGGATGGGACGTCTCTCAACCGTTCGGATGGAAAAGCCTACCGTGCAGACGGGCTGCATTTAACTTATGCAGTCCAGAAACAGCGCATATGCGTTCAACCGATCCAAGATTCTTTTTTCTCTTGTGTCGGACACCCATCAGCTGCCCTCAAACTGCAAGCCATATCTATTTGATGGCTTTTCCTGTGTTCCCTCAACTCCAAGATAGAACTCCAAACACATCACCTTTTTCAAAAGTTGGAAAGAGACGAGAGAGGGAGGGGGAAAAAAGAGATATTAGTGAGCTACTTTATCATCATACCACGCCCCCCACGTCTCCAGGTCACTAGCTCGTAATAGCTTCCGACTTCTACTCGCAGCTGCCGGAATGTTGGGAGATTTTCCGAACTCTTCTCCCCTGTGCAGCCGGCTAGTCATCCGCAGCCACCACACAGCCAGCATTGGACAAGTCAGTGAGAAAACATCCAGAGTCCAACACAGCCTGTGCCCTCTCTCACTTGGTTTACTCGTACCGTAGCTCATGGCGTACCATGCAGTATGATACCAACCTCGTTCGCCCATCATATCATACCGACACTGGAATACCGTAGGACCCTTGGGCACCGCTACTGATTCCAGGGCTAAGGTTCCCACGTTCCCCACTACCGTATCACGACGAGTACTCGGCTTGGCACTTTTTATCAGCACACCTCAGTTGGCGCCAAGCCAAAGTCCGCAGAAACTTTTCCAATGCGAAAACACACGCTGAATGGTATGATATGAGAACCACGATAATATTATGAAAGAAACCGTAGGGCCTAATCCACACAGGGTCCTTCGGAAACCCTGAACAAACATCGCTTCAGTTGCCCTATCCATCTGCTATCACATCATACCGTATTCGTTCTTCCTTGGTGCAATACTGTAGGCCTTCATTCTATAATACCACCTCTCACCTCTGTTCCCGGCTGTCAGTGGGCCAAGCCAAACCCGAGCACTTCCTACTCCATCTCACCTACCCCCCCAGAGCTCCAACAGATAGGCCGTGCAGGCAGGCCATGGTCCGCGCGGTAGCCGAGCCAGGCGGACTTAGTAGATCACTGATAACTACACCAGGCATCTCGCACCCCAGAGCCTACAACTAGAGAGATGTGGTAGGCATGGTTGGCACTGTTTCTGAGTTCATAATATCCCCCAAACCCTATTTCTTGGCCAGATAGAACCACCTGTCTTCACAGCCGAGCTATATCCTCATCTTTTACTTGCAAAAAATCAAAAAGTCTTTTCTCCGAGGTATAGCCGCCAGTGGGAATCCCTCTCCCGGCTTGCATGCTCAATAGCAAGAGAATCTTCTCAACAGTTACTACTTGTAAATCAAGTATCCCTAGGAACCGGCGCCTGTTGAAGTACTAGGGAGTACTGAGAAGTAAGTTTAGCTCTCCCGAACAAAGTGTGGGGTAGTGGTTGATTGGGCGTAGGTAAAGATGGGGGGGGGGTAGACTTCTTGTTTTGGCATGTCCCCGTACTGCTAGCCTCGTACGGTACCGTGCCCTCCAAATTCATCTAAAGTGCAACACCCATCTCTGTCACCCGACCCACCCCATTCGCGAAATCAATGATACAGCTCTCGGGGGAAACCCAGGGGTCAATCATGCACACCCCAGAAGTACCACGATATACTGCCTCTTTGAAACCTGGGCTTTAAGCTCAGGTTTCACTGGCGGACATCGCAAAATATCGCTCACTTTTTGGTTATGTTATTGATAACTTGGCGCCCGGACTTCAAAGGCATTGGTGGTTCGAGAGATTATGTAGTAAGGATCTGACGTGGATTAGGATCCCTGACACCGTGGGGAGAGACAAGCCTTGAGTGATTTTCAAAGACATTTTCTTCCTTTTTTTGCGCCTTCTCCTAGAGCTATGGCCACAGCTGGCAAGCGGTTTATCGGAATCTCTGATCTAGACCGTTCATCGATCTGTTCGGATAATCCAAGGCCCATTTACGAATATAATCAATACCATTGCAAATACGACCTCGCATACGCTGCGGGACCCCCGCGAGTAAACATCTTGGGATGGGTTTGCTTTTACCAAAATACAACAGCTATGTACTGCACAGGGAGCTAGAATCCACACGACATAGAGTAGCGAGTGATCACTTGTGAGGGTGTTTGGTTGGTCTGTCTTCGAAGGGCAACCCGGAGCGGGTTCTTTATCCGGTTGGGCTCGTAGGGGTGTGTGGGGGTGCTAAGGGTAAGAACCGACCCACTCGAGCGCATTTACTGGCAATCATGTATTCCACCAAATGGTATATGCAGTTTCAACCCCACTATTGTTTCTACCTACGGAGACACCGGCACTATACCCCGTGGGCAGCCATGAGCCTGCATTACAGGTATAGTAATCGTATAATACGTTAATTTACTTTTCTGAAGAGCTTACCATAAAAACCCAAATAATAATCGAACAATGTGCTATGCACAGTCGCACACACCCTGCCCCGGACAGCCAAAATCTAGAGAGCCCATCTGGTACAACGGGTAATCCGGGACAACAGGTCAAGCTCTAGTGCAAAGAAATTTGAGACTCACAGAGGCTTAACGGTATATGGGACATCGAGGTACCTGGATCATTGAAATCCGGGACAGCGGGGTGTAACCATAGTCGAAAGTTCCCTACCTTAGAAAAGGGACGAAAAACACGGCAGCCAAAGAGCTACCCGCTACTGTATTCAACCCCCGCGAGAGACATAAGGGAACACCAGTCCTTACCAGAGGCAACTCCGCCGACATAGCACTTTGTTCGGTGATTCGTTTTCATGGTATCCCATTTTTTCCCTCCCCCTGACAGAGGTTTGCTTGAAGCTGGTACGGTACTCTACCGTACCAGGATCCCTTATGTTAGACAGCGTCCACTATCAGAGTTTTGCTTGATAACGGCAGTTCCCGGGCTCCAGCGCTAGCGACGCACAAGACTGTCACCAACGTGATGCCATACCAGTATCGCACGGCATCATTCAAGCTCGGGACGAAGTAGCGGGAGATCTCAAACCCCGCACTCCTGTCTGTGCAACACACACAAGGACCTTCACTTCCATCCATGGTAACCAATAGGGGGCAGTGCGCGGTGATATTCTTAAATGATCAGGATTTCGGTCGGCGACCGGATCTCCCTTACACCTTGAATATCACAAACAAGTTATTAACCTCGGTTGGGCACACACATACAGAAATGCTTTTTAACAACGAAGCAGATGTAACGCAGAAGGAACGTGCTGTCAAAAAAGTAGCCCCCAAGGCTTCCCACGGGATATCATCCATGCAACCAACTTTCCGGCAAAAAATTTCTGATGTCACATTGCCTCTATCTCTTATCTACATTCTCACGATGCAAGAAGTGAGATCCGAAATGGTTATCCGTGTGAAAATCTTTCGCGGAGAGTAGTCCACCGAGCAGCAGCTCATCTATAAATCACAAGCCCTCTCTCGACCTGCGCTCCAGTTATTCAACGATACGGTATCCAGCCCCAGGAGGTTTTTGTTCTATCTGCAGGGCATCAGATTGGCATGTCGCCAGTTGGGGAGTGATAAACGGCGTCGGGGGATATGCCCCTGACGACTCTGCATCTATCATACCGGTACTCGAGTATAGTACCTTGTGCTCAGCGTGGAAGAAGCAGAGCCAGTTACCCGGCACTTGCCAAGAAGATGAGGGTGAAGAGAGAGGCTATGTCCCGCTTGCCAGCTCTTTTGGGGGAAGAGTTGAAGCAAGAAATTCGACCAAGCCTTTCTGCTCGACCCATCAGGCCCTCATACCATGTCGACCAACTTTTTCCTCAGGGGGAATCATGGGATCTCAACATTTTATATAGACGATAGATAGGTTTGATTGGTTCTTGGCTTCGGCGCTGGCTGCGGTGGGCAACCGTAGACCAATTTCCTGTTTTGAGAGCGGACAGCTCTCTATTCTACCACTGCCACTGCCACCTCACCGCCGCTGCGCCTCAAAAGACAACATGCGCGAGACCCTGTAGTTAAACGTCAAGTTATAGACCGGAACAGATATGTATATTTTTACAGGTGGCGGAGCCCTTTTTCCTCTTCACAGAAAAGGCTCACTTCTGCCATCACGTACCGTAGTCTTTTCACTCGCGATACCCGTATTGCGCTGTCTTAACCAGCGGGGCAGACTTGGGAAGGGACAATTATCAATTCACCTCAGAGATCTGGAGGCTTTGGGTGCGGTACGGTACGGTATGTTTTTGAGAAAGGCTTCTCTTCACTTCCCTTTTCAATCTTTGAATTGGCTCGTCTTACTGTACAGTACCCTGCCCTACCATATTACTGTATCTTCCTCGCTGGCTTCTTCTTTTTTCCTCTCTTGATGTCTTTGCTGGACCAGGTCTTACTGTTGTTCGTCGCGCGTTGTCCCTGCAGATCTCACCACATGGATATCTTGTTTGACCATAACGCTCTGGCATGGTTCATTCACCATTCACCGTATGCTCTTAAGGCTCTGGGTCGCAATTCCATCGTCTACGTGTATTAGCGAGGACGTATAGTTTTTCCTCATCACATCCCACATCCCACATCCCACATCCCACACTCCATCCTCATCCCTCATCTTCTTCCTCTTCCGAAGCATTCACATATCCGAATCTCACCTCTTATTTGAATCGCCTTTTGTCTTCCATTTGTCTGTTGCCTAACTCGTGCGCAAATTCTCCTCCTTGCTTGAGACAATTGATTTATTGATACTTTTTTTTCTTCTTTCTCATTGTGCTTTCTTATTCGGATCATCCTTCTTTGTTGGCTCGCTGCACTTCCCTGCACCGCACTGTGCTTGTGCTGGTACTGACATCACTGCCGTGGCCATGTGCTTTAAGCTTTGCTGTTGTGGCACAAACCCTTGGTCTTCGCCTCACTCTTCGCCGGCCCAGCCTCCTCCGCCTAGGCAAATCACGGACCTACCTACATTGCCCGACGTGTCAGGTACAGTTAAAACAAATACAGCTCCAGAAAAATCGGAAAAAAATACTGCTCCCGAAACAACAACCCTCCCGCCTGTCAATTCGGAATCCGGTGCCACACCTGACCCGAGGAATAAAGAGACTAACAATCCAGCCCGTGTTTATGGTTTCGCAACAAACACCGATATGGTTTCCAATGGCAGGACACCCTTGGGGGCTTGGCATGCTGTGGCTGCAAAGGTAGTCGCTGCGAATCGCTTCAGAGGAGCTGGGGCATCTTCGCCTGTGGGGGACTTTAGGATCGAGGAACTTGGTGGGAAGAGTGGGCATCTTGTTTTTGGTCCGGTTGCGGTTTTCAATGGTGGGGGATTGTCGTGATTTCGCGATTCTGTGAAGCAATTGCTTTGTTTGCCAGGGAACCATCAAACTAAATCTCGTGTTTTCAGGAAATGTTTCCCTTGATGTCAAGAAACCAATGGTTGGCATGACCCTGACAATCACATTCACAGGGGTTGCTGAAGTAGACAAGAATCTGGCGACCTTTCTTAGCATTTCCCACGAGCTGTATTCTGGAGGTATGTATGCCACATGCAACTTACCCTGCACTCACCATACCGAACCTATATTGATTAATAAAATTCGCAGACTTCCAGGAAGGATTTCGCACATTCCTCTTTGGCTTCAACTTCCCCCATCTCAACCTCCCACCTACATCTACAAGCCCTCTGGTTCATTACTCGTTCGTCGCAAGGCTTACAAAAACTAGTGCTGACGAGGATGACAATCATTCAATCGGATCACGGATATCAGAGTTCAAGAGTAAACCTCTAGAGATCGTCTTCATCCCTTACATTGATCCTGCCCTCGAATTCCCACCCCTCCCCCGACTTCTACCTCAGGCATTCCCCGCTAAGAGTGTGAACTCGAAAGGGAAGGGTGTGGATGCAGCTCCGTCGTTGAAATCGGTTGGCGGTGCCGAGTCTCCAGCGAATGACAGCAACATTGGGCCCTTGAAGGTTCCCAAGCCAAAATTGACTTTGACAACCGCAGATCTCCCATTAACTGCGTCGAGCAATAGCACACCTATCATTGACAGGCCTCGTCCTATCGATACTTCTGCCCTTAGGACGGCTTGTATGAAAGAGGATGGGAAAACCATTGCTAGACTGACTGTCGAGCTCCAAAAGACCAGATTCCTGCCTGACGATGAAATATCTGTACTCATGCAATTTGCTATTAGAGAAGGTGATACAATGCCCAAAGGCTTCGGCATTAGGGTAGTTGAGAAACGCTGCTTAGCAAGAATGGACCCGGACACTACACAAGACGGGGCCATCAGCGATGACGATGAAGACAGCCTGCCAAAACTTAAAGTCATCGGGAAAGAGCGCACCAAAGTTCTTACAGGAGGAAAGTTCACCATACACCCGGACAACATTCGCAGCGTGAAACCGGCGGACATCAACATTCCTGACCGCGCCGGATCCGCCAACGCCCGGAGCAAAGGCGAAGATGAACCCGCGGCCCACCGAAACCTCCTCGGCGGAAAAAAGATCGAAATGCCGATCCGCATTCGCCTGCCAAGTTTCAAAACCTTCATCAGCGACATACTTTTGCCCACTGTGGCGCTCCCACTGGGTAGTTTGTCAGCGTACGATCCCCCGCCAAGAACCGGTCTGATAGACGACCTCCCTTCGTCCTCACCTTCATCCTCCATCCATCGTAACAATAAGGGAAAATCTCCAATGATTTCCAACACACCCAGTCCCACCACCACCACCTCCTCCATAAACCACAGCCTCCCCCTCCTTCCACCGAATCTCGGCTTGAGCTTCATAGTAGCCCACGTCCTCCAGGTCACAGTCCCAACCTCCACTTCCTGGCTGAAAAAGCCGACGTCCGCCTCTAAAGATTTGGAAATCTCAATACCCATTGTTCTCGGGAATATCAACCCCCAAGCAGCGCTCCGGAGGAAAGCACCCGATTTTAGAATGAACGTGCTTGAGGAGCGGATGCATAGTGCTGGAGGGCCGGGTAGCAGCAGGAGCAGTAGCAGGAAGGGGAGTGTAGGGTCGGTGAGTGGGTATGGTGTTGCTAGTGGGAGCGGAAGTGGTGGGAAGGTTACTGGGGGGTGGAGGGAAGGGGAGAAGTTTTTGACGCTAAAGGAGACTGAAGTTAGGCCGGGGTTTATCAGGGAGTTTTAGTGCGGTTGGAAGTGAGAGAGGGGGGGAGGGGGAAAATAAAAATGTGCAACCTTTTTTTATATCACTTTTCAGTGCCTTTTTAGTTTTTATCCGGTGAGATGTTGGGAGTTTGGGGTTATTATTTGCTTTTGAGATTGGTATGTTTGGTGGTTTCACCCATCCTACTTCTGCTCCTGCTTCTGGCTTTCCTTATTCTCTCCGTTAATGTAAGTACTGAATAACTGCTTGTAATTCCTTTGTTATTGTCAAGTGTTTTTATGGAGCGGAGCGAACACATGCAGGTAATCATTGATTACCATACCCTATTCCCTTTCTTTCCCTGTTGTCATAATCATTCCTTATATCATACTTTTAATATCCATCCTTTTGTAACAGAATACTTGTGCCGAAAAATCGTGCGGGGACACTTTTAGCTACTATAGGCTATTTCCTATGTATTACACAATAGCTTATTTTCCCCCTGTCTTTGAGGTTCAACTTGATTCGACCCGAATATTATTCACGTCGTACGTAGAATCGTGCCAGAGCGGGAGAAGATAACTTACCAATGTTCTGTACGGTACAGCACCGCACCTGTCGAGTTAGTACTGTACTACCGGCACTCAGGAAGAATGTGTCATTTCATCCGCAAGCAACCGAAAAGAAGGGGGGGGGAGAGAAAGGGAAGGAGAGGTCTAGTTGGGTTCGGAACTACAGTAAGTCATCTACGAGTAATTAAGCTCGTACTGTAGACTAAACTACATCCCCCCCCGTGAAGGGGGACTTTCGCGGGGTTTGGTAGCTTTATTATATTATTATTGGGTGGATGGGGAAGTGATTTTTTTTTTACTTACAGTAGAGCTGTTATTATCGTTATTATTATATTTTCGAGGGAGAGGTTACTTTCCAATTAGTGAGTCTCGCCATAACTTTTACCATTATAACTGGGAAAGTCCTCAAAACCATTTGAGCTGGGGGAACCGGCCCGATAGTTTTTGTTTTTTCCCCTTTTTATTAAATTATAATATGATATATATGATAGCTCGTCTTGGACTTTTTTGGCTGGGTATTATTATTTATTTTTATTTATTTTCTGTCTTCCTGGGATATGATTCCTTCACATATTAGTTCTATGTGTCGGGTCCTCCTCCTCCGCTAGAGCTTACTTGTACCAATCTTTCAGTCAGTTATATGGAGGCCTAGTGTGGGGGGGCAGGGGGTTTTGGCGCTTGTTAATAGAGTTGTGCTTTTGCTCTCTTTTTTTTTATTCATTTCTTCATTTCTTCATTTCTTTCCTTCCGATCGACATACCAGGTGCTTCATGTTTGGCGGGTGGTGGGAGGGGGATTATAGCAGAAGGGGGGGGGTTTATGTCGAGTTGATTATTGGATTTTGGTCGGGTTATTATTGCCTATCATTTTCTCACAGTGGCTCGCCGGTACAGTACTAGTACTGTGCGAGAAAGGGTGTTGTGCGGTTTCTTTCTTCTGTCAATCCCCGAAGGGGGGGTGGAGATTTGGGGTGATGCTCGGGGAATCACTCGTGCACATATGATACTTGCATACTATAATTCCTTAACGATAATGCGGTAGGGTACCGGCACCGGAACTGTTGACCTCAAGCCCGGACCGAGGCTGGAAATTTTCGTTGAACAGTTGTTGTCTGGAATGGATCGCTGGATCTTGCAGCAAGCAAGCAACGAGTACGGTAAGTAAGTTAGGCTGAAAGAAGGAAATAAATTTTTTTTATTTCTTCTTCTTCATGTGCATCTTCAGGTTGAGCGTTGGGTATTGGTTCCAAGTGTTGGGTTTGCTTTGCTTGCTTGATGTTAATCGAGATGTGTTGAGCCAATCCCGAGCGAGGAGTGGTCAAACAGTGATGATACTTTCCGGGGCGTTTTGTGCAGGGGGTTATATGGGGAGTTTGTGATAGGGCAGCACTTACGTACTCTATGTCCTTCGACCAATACCTAGCCACAGGGTGACATCGGTCTCACAAACTTTTGGTGGCTTGGCTGGATGGACGGTCTTGTCTTCAAGCATTTGTTATACAAGGCTACCGTACTCAAACACCGATGGACCCCGCTCCTCCTCCTCCTCCCCCACCTGCCAGGAATTCCCTCAACTGGCCAACCCAATAAATATATGCCCCGGCGAATTCCCAACAAATATCAAACTCTCTTAATCCCCCCGGGTACCCTAAAGTCTAGCAGTCAATGAACCAGCCTAGGCTAGCTAGCACAGTTTGCAATCGACAAAAGTTTCTGAAACTGATGATATGATAGGCCCCAATAACTTACCACTTCCTCTCTTCGGAAACCCCCCAAAGCTTATTATGCATTTCTTAGCACGGGAGATTCTGGGAAAGTCCTAGTCCGGGCTAGGCTGTTTCAGTAAAGACCGGGATTTGCGGTATTAACAATTCTTATTATTATTAATACCGATGATCGGTCCGGGACCCTGGTCTGCCTGCCTGGCTATTCTATTTCCGCTTGAGCCTGGGATTAGACTAGGTGCCGGGATATTGGTGAACGTGGATCAATGGCCTGTGGGGATGTCTTCCCGAAAACCGAGGAGTTGGTATGGTGGGTGTAGTAGGTAGGGAAAGCGAATCAGATAACGCAGTATTGTTCTTCTGCTACGGGGATCAGGCAGGGGTCGGTGAGACCTCTATTAGGTAGTAAGTAAGGACGATCCTTGAGTGAGGGAAAGAGAGAGTCGATCCTAACAAGCTGTGATTTCAATTCACTAGTAGTAGGTAGCTTGTGCGAGAAGCACTAATACCGTCGTTGCAACTTTTTTTTTACAAGTACTTTGGCTTTGCAGCCCGAAAGGAAGTAGTCTTTGTCGAGTACTGTGCCGTATGCTAGGTTCCTTCTGAGGCAAAGTATTGGCAGGTTAGAAAATATTTCCAGAGGAAATAACCCAGACATTTCAAGATCACAAAAGGCTCCTTGGTTGGGACCCCGACGTCTCTGTGTTCTACTACAGGCTATCATCACATCTTTAAAGCACGCGTTTATATACATCGACGCTCTGGATGAAGGCGTAGTCGAGTTTAACTTCATTACTCCCTAAAAACTGCCCCCTAAGAAATCCCTAGGCACTTAGAGTGCACGTGACTAGAAGACCCCCATATTCGGACTAAGATCAATGAGCGTCTTGCTAAGCGAGTGATAAGTATATATATATATATATATATTGTGTCCGTAGGCCCCCTTGCAAAGATATCACTAGATATATCTCCGTGTCAGACCAGGCGAGAACATGGATCCGAATGCGATGGACCGTATAAACTCCGCCCGGAAGCATAAATTCTGGGGGGAAAGGCCCGAAAGTATTTCGGAAATGTAGGTAGGTAGGAGGCGCGACGCTGAGAGTCCTACTGTAAGATATCCGCTGATATATACATTTATCATAAAGTTAGATTTCTGCCGGTTTCCTTAAAATATCGAGGCGATTTTCGCAAATATCAACAATATGCTCTGGGCGACTAACTTAAAGCTCAGCGCAATGATAAGATAGATTAGGTTTGGGAGATGCGTACGGTGCAACGATGGAACGGATACAGGCCCAGAGTAGGGATAAATCGGGACTCGTGATGGCAGCCGAGATAGGAACAACGGATTTCAATATTAGGAATCTCCCTTCGATGCCGGCACCGGCAGACTGCTGTCAAGGGCTCATCAGCGCATGAGGAAACTTCGGGTGTCCGGCCAACCCACCACCTTACGCTCCCAGAATACCTCTCTACTGGTCCCAATATCTCCTGGTGGACCCAGCTGGGCAATTGGGGAAATTTGTTTGGCCTATCTAAATTCTCAGTGGTCAAAGGACCTTTCTTTCACTCAGCAACATCTATATTGCCCTAAGAATAACCTTCCCCGAATGACCTCATATATGTTGGGGAAACCACGTAAAGACGGAACTCATTCAAGTTGAGCGAAATCGCATACAGTTACTCTGAGGCTTTTCAAGCGTAGTCGCTGCACATCTGTTTACTGAGTTGTAGATTCCTTGCGGATGAAGTATGACTTTGTTGTACTAGTGGTTTCAGTATTCATTCTTAGTTCACTGGGCTACAGCAGACATGCATCTTTCGGGGCCCTTTAGTTTGCAGCTGCCTTAATAGAGATAGAATCTTGCGACATCAACAGAGGGGGTTGCACGGTCAGCACATCACTCATACTCGTGTACAGCCTGCTTCGAGTGGGCGCGATGGGGCCATGAAAGCAAAGATCTCGGCCCTGACAAGCTAGGTGAGGTGATGCTAGCCGAACACCACTCCCCTTGGTTAACCAGCCTAAGCGTAGGGCAGTGTGGCACCACTACGACGATTCCGGAAAGCAGTAAGCCCCTAGCATAACTTGGAGCCGTGGAGGCACTGCGTGCTTTACCAACCTCTAGAACCTATGCTCTGCTTCTACTACAGCCTTACCGACACACCTATCACTACTCGAGTATTTTAGCCATCCACCTCCTCACTCCAGTCTAACCTCCTCGCATGGCATAAGACCACCACCCCCGTGGAAATCGCCTCGTCCTTGCCTTTTTTCAGAGCAAGTTAGGTAGTCGCAAAAAATTGTGCTTAGACCGCCACCCTCTATCGTGGTTAGTCATGATCATTAGGTGCAATGGGAATACATATACACCATCCTAGTGTGAACGCCTCTGAGATTAATTCATGAGGCCGAGTGAGAACCGATGAATTTATTCGTCTATCATACTACCGGTAAATCAAAACCCAACGTAGGTGAGGGTGGGAGGAAATTCTATAGCCCTATCTCGATGAGAAAGCCTAGTCCATAGCTCAGGGATTCCTCATTGTACGATACCTCATCTCACCACTACTCCCCCGTTGTAAACCCCCTCCTCCACATTTCCGTTCTTACTCAACTCTGTAACAACTCTCGTTTTTCCCTCTGGGTGATAGCGCTAGTTCAAATTGTATTACTTGGAGATATAGAAAGAAAGAAAAACAGCCATGCACTATAGAACAGCGCAAGCATTCCCAACGCACTAGTGGGAAACGGTGCGAAGAGGAGGAGTGGATTTGGTACAGAACTGCCTCCCCTCTCCTCCCCCAAAAATAAGAAAAATGCATGCGAAAACGAAAGAGAAAAAGAAAGAAGAAAAAACACCAGTAGAGACCAAAAGCAAAAAGCCCAAAACTTTTATATACCAAAGACAATTGCCATAGCACCAATAACGAGAAACAACTCAGTAAACCAATGCGCAAACCACTCAGAACTCCCTTCCCTTCCCCACAGCAATCACCTAAAGAATATATACCCGAGGGAGGGATCAACCACGGCTAACCAGTTCCAACCCAAAACACATCACGATACAACCCATCACACTCCAACAAAACACCATACGATATCATTCATCAAAGCATAGATGGGAAAGGGGAAAAAAACTGGTATCATAAAAGTTAAAGACACTACTATAGCTTACTACTCGAGCCCATTTCAAAAGGCCAGTGTATTGTGAGAGAATTCATGGGGTAATACTCTTGGTAATATTCTTGGTAATATTCTCGGTAGCATCATAGCTTGAAGAACCCCCACCTTCTTCTAGCATAATCCGGCTTCTGTCCAGGCCAGAACCGACGGAGGGGAGAGAGGAGTGTCATACTTTCTGGCAGGTGGTAAGATCGAGTGATGGGCTGTGCTAATAAGTTATTGTAGCTAGACACCGACCGCCCTCTAGTCCTGAGATGAGTATATAAACCCCGCTCGCAAAACGTCTATTATACTTATTATTATATACTGCTGCAGGATATTCAATATCAATAGCTAGCACTAAGTCGCATTTCCCAAATAAAGAAATAGGTCTATCATCAAACGCGCTATCATCCCCCATGCGTAGCCAACCCCACCAACCAGGGTGAAACAGCTAAGCTGGAAAGAGATATATCATTGAAAAATAAAGTGGTATAAAGAAGAGAAAACTAAAATTCACCCAAACACCAAAATTACCCCAAGCACTAACAAAGCGTTAACCCGAGCATAACAAGAAAAAGAAGTAGACGTAAAGATCCCCCACCACCAACCACCTCTGATTCACCCAGCATCGCATAAACTATATACAACCCCTACGTCTTTACCCTATCAAGAAAACCCCATTGTCTCTTGAACCTCCTCCCACCCCTCCGGCTCGTGAATCACCACTTCCGCCACTTCCCCTCCCTTGCCAACGAGCCCCTGATCAACGAGCAGATCGACCCTCGCACCAAAAACACCCTTAGTACCCTTCGACTTTCGAGGACGAATACTCGCCTTTGCCGCATCGTGATACAGCGCTCGCCAGATCACGTCGTCGCGCCATGACATCAGGGACTCGTAATGCTCTCGTTGCTCTAGGAAGTGGTATTTGGGCGTGCTCCTCACCGGTCTCCACGCTTTCCTATTCTCTGGCGTCTCCGTGAGGTCCACAACCTTGCTTTCTGTCGCCAAGAGCATCAATTCTGCGAATACATCCTGGCCCTCGGCTGCTAGGTCTGTTTCGTACTCTTCCACCTCCTTCACCTCCGGTCGGGGGAGCAGTGGTTCGAGAAGCCACGAGTCGGCAGCGAGCAAGTCCGCGTTCTTGATCCTAGCATTTTCCTCCCGGAAGAAAGCTACCGCTCCAGCCAATGCCGTAATCTCCTTCTTCAGCGAGTCCACCTCCTTCGCAGTCGCAACCGCGCGTTCAGCACCAATCTTGTCAATCTCGCCAACTGCGCGTTTTTCGTTGGCGGCTTTTTTCCACTCGGCGACTTCGGCCTCCAGTGTCACTACTTCTTCGTTTAGATTATCGAGGGCTTCCGAGAAGGTGGCTTCGCGGATGGTGCTAGCTGAGACTTGCTTCTCGAGCTCTTCTATACGTTCGCTTTGCTTGGTCACGTTACGCATGCGAGATTCCAGGAGTTCGATTTTGACGGCGGATTCTTCGAGGGTTTTGTCCTAGAAACACACGCGTTAATATTGCAACTGTGAAAGAGAAGTCATTGCACGTACGCGAAGTTTTATTTGTGTTGCACGTTCGAGAATGTCGTCCCTCAAGCGTCTGATCTCCTCTTCTGCGTCAATTGATACCACCTTTGTCATCTTGAGCTCTTGTGCCCTTACCACCCATGGGGCGGGCAGCTTTTCAACTATTGAAAATCTAGTCAGCAATTTAAAACTGACATGAAGGACGGAAAAACCCACACTCTGCAGTCATATCAATATCCGCAGCGGTGCTTCCAAGCTCCATCAGCATGTTCGTCAGAGTTCTCAACTCCTTTCCTAAAGCGCCAAAGACATCGCTTTCAACAACTCTCAAGACTTTTTCTGTAGTCTTGAAGAGAGTGCCTTGAAGATCCACCCATGTTGGAGCGCTAGAAGTATTATCAGAGTATAGCAATGCGTAAACGCCTTCGCCAACCTCACGAGCATAATCAGTGAGCTTCTTGGTTGCCTCCTCACAGGCCTCGAACTGCGAGAGCTTATCCTGTGTCAAGGATAAAGACCTTTGCTGGAAGTCATTGAGAGATCGAAGGATTTTGCTAACAACAACCTTCGCACTACGGGAGTGAGAAATTACTGCGTCAGATCGCTTGGAAAAGTTGGATGCGATTTCTTCGTCCTCTTCCGGGGTATCCGGCAGTTTGTTTTGGACGATTGCTCTAATATGGGAAAGAGCAGTCGCTGAGTTTTCCATGTAACTCTGCATCAAGGTGACGCGCATGTGAACATCACTTGCAAAACCTTCAAGGTCGCTTTGGAGATGAATCTCGCCCAAATGGGACATCAAAGCCATAGTTCTCCACCGCCATGTTAGTGTTAGATCAAGCAACCCGATAATAATGAAAACATACCGTTGAAGTTCAGAGACACATTGCTTCTCCTTAAGATCATCTTTTCTAAGCCCCTCGATCCACCCATTAAGTGCCCTCTCAACAGGGTCAAGTTCGTACAATGCGCCCTGGAATTTAGCGAATTGTGCGACACTGCATCCACTGATGCAGTTGATGAATCGATCGCACATAGCTGACACCCATGTCAATTTATCGCACATGTCACATGCGGCCATAATGGTTTCTTCCTGGGTACTAGAAGCTTGTCCAAGCTGAGAGGTAAGACGCTCTTTCACAAAGTTCTGTAATAGTTGAGCCTTAAACGAGACACGCTTGAACCGGAGCAAAGCTAGGATGGAGTCACGCTCTGAATGGAAGGCTTCGGGAAGGAACATCTAAGACTATTAGTAAACCTTCCAACAATCCAACACCCAGATATTTACCTGCACGATGGAGAGTTGCTCTATCGCTTGATCAGCCTCCAAGCGTCTTAATTCCAAATCGATAGTCTTATTTTGGGCCTTGGCAGCAGTGATCTGGAGCTTCATGTTGATATCCATCATAGAGCGTGATCGTTGCGTTAGTTCTTCGGCCTCGGTCTCAGTGATTTGCTGTGAGGCTCTCATATCCTCGAGATCACTATTTTAACCATATGAGCACTTTATTAATCCAATTGGGAGAGTAAAAGCATACCCTTGCAAGTTTGTGACCAAGTCCCTGAATCGAGTGATAGTATATTCAGCTTCCTCATTACTCGAATCCAGCTGTCCAATTCTCCGGATCTGCTCAGTAATAATGAGATCTTTGTAGTCGATCTCCTCTTGCATCTGCTTTTCGGTTTCGACATGGTTAATTTCCAATTCATCACTGATTTCTTTCAGGCTTTCCAAGTCCTCAACAGTTGCCTTGAGTTCCTCGACTTGTTCACTCATCGCGAGATTCCTTTCAGTGAGATCTTCCAGCATCTGCTCTGCGCTCTCGGCCATTTCCAGCTGCTGCCTAAGATCTTCAACCGCAGCCTCCGAGGCATTTAATTTCTCTTTGGTAGACTCAAAGTTTTCCTTGTAGACAGCAAGCTCAGTATTATCCTCCTCTAGAGATTTGATAGTATCCTTCAGCTCCGTCTCTGTTTGCGAAGTAATTTCCCTGAGCCTTAGCAACGCTTCTCTTAAACGCTCGTTCTGCTTCTCCATCTGCAGCCAGCCGGCACTGGCCTTTTCCTCTTGCGTCATCTCCCCACTGAGCTCAGCATTCTCCTCGCGCAGGATCTCAACCTCCATCTCGAGTTCCTCCGCTTTCCCCCTGACAGCCTCCAACTCTGCCCTCAAGGCCTCGGTTTGTTCCTCTGCCATTTCTCTGTCCAGAGTTGCCATCTCCACCATCAATTCGTTGTCCTGTTTGATGTTCTCCATTTCTTCAATAGTTCCCCGGATCTCCTTAAGTTGCTTTCGCAGGTCGATAAGTTCCGCTTGCTGAGGTTGATATTTCGCTATTGTGGCCATTGTCAGTGAACCGGTTTCCTTTAAATCATAGGTGGTATTGTAAGGGAATGTATATCATACCCTGCAGTTTTTGAATGATAGATTCATATTTATCTCTTTCAGCCTGTACTCTTTCAAGTAACTTAAGCTTATCCCTATCTTCCGCTCTCTTCTTCTCCATCACTTTGATAGTGCTCTTCAAATCTTCAAGCTCCCTCGACAACGCCGCCATAGCCCCAGGATTAGCTGCAGGGATGGGACCTGGGGTTGCAGGACTAAGCGGTTGTCCCGCTGCACCAATCCTAGCCGGCGAAGCGCCTCCAGGCTTACCCATAACCGAAGCTCGTTTCCCAGGTCCCGGAGACACCCTAGGATCATTGTCGTTCCTCGCTCGTCTTAGTGCGCCACCAGCCGCAGCTGTAGAGCTCCCCTCCGGCGAGCTTCTTTCAGAAGAAGTACTCACAACACTATTCCTCTTCCCCACCCCCCCTAGTGCTGACAAACCCCCTGGTTTTAATGAAAGCCTGTTGGCTTGTGGCGGTCTCGAAGTGGAATTACTCGCTGAGGAAGAATTAGAGCCAGTCCGGGACAGTGCTACCGAGCCCACCGTAGATTGGCGTCGAGGCATTCCCAGAGCAGTAGTGGCAGGTGGCTTATTAGGGTGTGGAGGCGGGCCCATGGAACCCGGCCTCCCGCTGATAGATCCCCGTAAATTCGAGCCAGGTCGACTCATGGTTGGGGTGCCGGTTCGTGGTGTATTGTAGCCCGATGAAGGCGCATTGGTTGGTGAGACCCCTTTGGTCGGTGATGCCGGAGCCTAGCCATTAAGTTAATCCTAAAACCCCCTATTATCACTAAAAGCTTTGCCCATCAAGAATTTATACCCTCAAGCTCAATGGCCTACCCCCAATCCTAGTGTTCGCCGGAGGAGGCGAAATAATAGGCGGAGGTCTCCTCACGGGGGCGGCCGCCGGCCGCTCCATGAGTCTCGCTATGGATGGCCTTAAAAAAATACCATATCGATCCTCACACTCAAAGTACCTCCGCCCCAGAACCGTTCCGTTATTCTTCCCCTCGGGGACATCCAGTTCAACCCCTAGCCATTCTCCTTGAGCAAAAGAAGTCTCGCCGACGAAACGTACGACAGCATGTAGGCCATTCGCGTCGACATGATCCCCGACTTGAAAGTCGGACATGATAGAGATGGTGGAGTTGTGACTAAGTTGTCGAGGCTGTAGCCTTCCACTTTCCCTTAACTTAGAGTCAGACGACGCGGGGAAGTCGTGTTGTTGACGATTTTGTTGACGGGGGTTGAGTTGTTCGGTTAGGCTTTAAGTGGCTTAAGCCCCAGGCATACGCCAACCGATGGTTCTCCGAATTCAGGGCATGGCTTATCACTCGAGCAGCTACGGAATTCTACATAAGCCCATAATACGGAGTGATTCTGTGGGGGAAAATGCGAGATACTTCACAATACAGATACGGCCTTGTGACAGTATCGTTTATTCCCTCTTTTCTACTAAACCCTCTGCATTCAACCCCCCCAAAAAGAGCCAAGCCCCTACGTTCCCTCTACATCTCGGCGGCAGCCAGTCTCTTAGGCGTCAGGCTACTAGAACATGACAGTGATGTTTACTTTTAGTGAGAGCCCAACAGGCACGTACTGTACCGGTATGTGTCCTACGTTGCAAAGGTCCTTCTATCTCGACGACACAGCGGGAGATAAACGATGACTACGAATCTAGGGACGAAACTTTAGAATCACTGCGTATATAATTGCCTAAAAGATTAACGGCTATAGAAATTCGTATAATATGAGGGGAGGCTCTGGATCTATTCAATTCGGTGTCACCCTCACTAGTGGAAATGAGAACTCCATTCACTCAAGCTTAACCTCCCACCTCTTGATAGTTCCATCAGCCCCAGCCGAGACAATCCCATCGGATCCCTCCCAATCAACGGCAGTCACGCCTCCCATATGCGCATTCTTGACCGATTGGTTCTTTCCTGGGGTCGCAACGCTGTAGATATAGATATTCGTGTCAAGACTCCCCGAGACGACGTGGGATTCCTCCGCATTCCAGGTGATACTTGCCACCCTAGCCGTGTGAAACGACCAACGGGTCGTTTTAACGGCGTAGTCCTCGTCCGCATCGTACAGGACGATCTTTCCTGATGAGAATCCAACCGCAAGATATCTCCCCGAAGGTGAGTAAGCAAGACATGTCGGCGTTGCCTGAGCGTCCTTAAGGACTTTCTCCTCGCGAATCCTTTGTTCGTCCGGCCCCTCTTCATAAGCGCTATATATGTGGATCGTTTGGTCGGTAGCGCTGACGGCAAAAATACCCTTATCTCGACAGCCAGATATATGGGTGGGGGTATAGTTTTGTTGCAACAACTCATTGACTTTGAGCTTGGTGGTAACCTTACCCAGAAGGATTCCTTTTTCTGTTGCAGTGACCAGAAATTGCTTCCCCTTCAATGTTAGCCAAGTAAAACCCTTGGGCTGCGCGTCACAGTGATGATTTGTTCCACTTTGTCGAATTAGCCTACCTCTCCATACCTAGGGCTCATAGAAGCATACATGAATACTTTGGCTCCAACATCGATAAGCCTTATAAAGTCATCTAGTCCGATTGAAGCCAGTCTTCTTTCGTCTTGCGAGGAAAATCCGCAGACACTGTTCGTGTGGCCTGCGCCGTCTAATGAATCCGCAGTTCCTTTGGTCAGGTCCCACCCGCAGGTTTTCCCATCTACGCCCCCAGTGAACAGGGTCTTTGTCTCTCCAGTGACTGTTATTGCGCCGATAGATTTTTGATGTCCAGTGATTACCCTCTTTGGCCTGTCAGAGTTCAAGTCAAGGTAGTTCAGATCTCCCGACAGTGATAGTGAGATAATGGTGTTATCAGCCCTGGGTGTCCACACAACGCCAACTTGGTGGTCAGGAATGCTGGTTCCCTCTGGCCCAGACCTCCACGTGTGCGAATTCTTCTCGGACTGTAGGTCCCAGACCTTGACTGTCTGGTCTGCTGAAGCGGTAACAAATCTCTTTGAATCTTTACTCCAGGAAACCGAGTAGATACCTCCTCTATGAGCGGCATCTCCGTAGGAGATTTCGGTCTTGAACTCGCCCGTTTTACCATCGTACAAAACGATCTTACGATCCGTGCCCACGGAAACGAAGTGCTCTCCGTCTGGGGAGAAGGCCACGCCCTGGACGAAATTTGAATGGTGGCTAGTAAGCGTTTTATTATATTTGAATGGAGTCCCATGAAAGAAGACGACATTATGGTCATCCGAAGCTGTTGCAGCTCGGTAGGGGCGTGATTGTCGGATAGAAACCGAATTAATTGCAGAGGAATGACCAAGGATCTCCCCAACAGAGTTTCCTGTGTCAAATGTAACGCAATGACCAAAGCTAACTACAGTCAACAACGTGGGTCGAGTGGAATGAAGAGTAAGCATACCGCTCTTTGCCGTTCCCGACAGCAATCAGACGTTTGCTTTCCCCATCCCAAGCAATATCGTTGATGGGACCAGATAGAATTCCAAACTCGCCCTTCGTGATCATCTCCGGGCCCACAGGATCCCAAACTCGCACCATGCCCGAAGAATCACCCGATGCTACATAATAGCCACTAGGCGAGAAGCGAGCCACATTCGCCGTGCTGGTATGTCCGGTGTATTGAGTAGAGAAAGAGGGGTCATCGATTGAGCGGAGAAAAATGGATTTTCCAGACTGGTACAGTTAGCTCAGCTCCCCAGAAACATGGGGAGGTATGCATACAGCATATGCCAGACGCTCACCGTTGGGATCTGTGGAAAGATGGGCTGGCCTCGCGCGCTGGGTGGAAGGCTGTGCGGCATAAATGGTTTCTGGGGATTGTTAGATATTATCGGGAAATCATAAAACTTTGGAGTATACTTCTTGTGATAGGCATAGTGGGGTAGAGGAGAGAAGCAAAGTGGGGAGGTTTGGGGGTATTGTATAGAAATGTCAAGCTTGAAGGTTAGATGAGCGATGGTTAAAGTGACGGAGGGATAATGTAGTTGTATCTTGTGTTTGTTTTTAGAGCTCTTCACAAGCTGACATACTCACACAACCCCGCTAGAGTTGCGGGGGAGTGGTGCAAGAGCAACATTTCAAACCAGGCTGGGGGAAGCAGGCACGAATGATTTTTTGAGAGTTGCTCCCATTAGCCTCATCATCATACAGGAGCATTGTTCTTGTTCCTAAGGATCTAAGCTATCAGAAAACACCACTTCCAGAGGCTCGAAGTAGTCTTAGGTGAAGTGTCCACTGTTGCACGGATATTGGTAAAAGAAACAAAAAAGGAAACCAATATGTGCTGGTATTAACACCCTGATTCTATGCCTAGGGTTTAGCGGTGTGAAATATGTGCTCATAGTATGATATGATAGAAATGTGTGAATTCTCAGCAAGAGAAGATCCAATCACTCAGAAACCCGGGCGATCAATTCCTCTAAGACATCTACTTCGCAGCAGATTTTCAAGAAATTCCATTAATCTTTGCTCGGTTTGACGCTCGTTTGGCCGATGGAAGAAATTGTGGCTAACAAGTAACACGCGTGCAATGAAGAGGGCAGCAGGAAAGGGTGAAGATTGCTGTTTAAGTGCCAGTGCTTTCAACCTTGGCGCCAAGACCCGAAATGTTGCCTTCTATGACACTACCCACAGACTACTGTACTGGCATATTTCTATCATACGGCAGCTCCTTGTGGAGGGAGGAACACAGCTTCTCCCAGCGCCATATCGCAATGCCCCCGACAAGCAGAGCATTTGCTCAATCATCCGGTGCTACATCTGCCTATGCTCGACATTTACAAGCTGCTTCGGCTTACGTTTCCTACTACGGTGGAACCGTTCCCACACCGGCGAAATACAAAAGCGAACGCGACATCTTAGAGGATCATCACCAGTTCATCCGGGCCGATGAAGAAGCAGATACGGAAGAAAAGAGGATCGCAAAAAGCTACTATGATAAGTTATTCAAGGAGTTTGCGATGGTAGAGCTGGCAAGGTGGCGAGAAAAACAGGTCTCCTCTCCCTTTATTTCTGCCTCGAGATTTTATTACGCTAATACTGATACGGCAGATTGCGATGAGATGGCGAACCAAACAGGAAGTGCTCGATGGGAAGGGCCAATTCTCGTGTGCAAACTTATCATGCCGGAACCGCCGTAGTACACTGGATGAGAATCCCGATGAGGAGGGTGGCTTACGAAGCGTTGAACTTAATTTTGAATATGTCGAGCACGGGGAAAAGAAGCATGCTCTCGTCACTGCGAGGGTTTGTGAAGAGTGTGCAGACAAGTTACGCTACGTGCAACGAAGTGGTAAAGAGAGGAGAAAGAGAAGCAGAAGATCGAGGTCACCCTCACGAGGAAGACACCAGAAGAGAAGTGAAGCTGCTGAGGAGAGTAGACCGCGGTCTGAATCACGTCGGGGGAGGAGGAGGTTAGATTCCTCAATGAGAAGGGATGATAGTAGAAGACGGCGCAGGCGGCATCATGAAAGGGATTAACCCTAGGCGAATTGATGTTTTTGTAACATAGTAACGTGGGAATTGCTTTAAATGCGAGCAAAGAGCTCAGCAAGATCCTTTCTGCAGAAGCTTTGCTAAAACACACTTTGTTAACCCGGTGACCCGTAACGATTCAATTTTTACCTCTCCAATAGATCATAATATAATACATTGCAGCCTCACTGCTCACTTCCAAAACTGATACCAACTAGCTGGAGCCTTCACCGGTTTCACCTCCCCCTCACTTCTCATCTTAGGGGTCGGATCTGACGCCCCTGCGGTCTCCGTTTCCTTCATTTGCCCACTCTCTAAATCAACCGGGAATTTCTTTTGACCATCGGATGGTGAAATTTCATCGGCCCCATGATCCCCAATCCCATTCCTACTCCTAATTAGTGCTGTAATCAAGCCTGTGAGAGTTGGGAGATTAACTGTTCTCTAATTGTCTTAAGTCTTTGTTCTATAACGAGTGGTTTGAAAATAGCTATGCCTGCGCACGTTAGGAGCTAGAGAAAAAAATAAAAAGGGTTGTTTATTGGAGGAGGGGAACCATTGGCGACTCCGAATATTACGGCAAAGGCGACAGGAAATATTGCAGCTCGACCGCGCATTTTGAGCTTATTCTGAATTGTTGCCCGGAGGAAATGGGAAGAAAGATTTAAAGGTGATAGGATGGGCCTCGACCGGTGTTAAGCAATATGCTGTGATGCCGTAGCTCAGATTGGGCGATTGATATTGTGTTTTGTCCGGAGTTTAGTAAGGCGCTCTTCAATATTTTTTTTATATTTTTTTTATATTTTTTTAAATGTATGAAATGCCTTTTTGAATTACAAAATAACTAATCCATTCATGTTATCTGCTATCTTTCAGTAAAAAACTTGAAGTGGTTTGGCCGGTCTGGATGAGTGCAGTTTTCGCCATGGACAACCTTGGGACTTGATTGGGCAAGACGCGTTAATTGATTTTGCGTCGTCGCGTCAGACTCGTTCCGAGACACTAATTTCAGTCCGCCACCTCTCTCGCCTACCAGCAGGTAACGCGACTAGAACCCTTGGAGCAACGCTCACAGCACTAGAACTGTGCTACAAAAACGCACAACGGCCAACAAAGTCAACTTCAAAACATATAATGACATGACGAACTGGAGGGAAACTGGTTGTGTGCCCGCCTCCGATGACGATATTTCCGACAGCGAATTATCGACCCAGGAGGGATTACTGGAATTGCCGGGGTCTGAGAGGATTACAGAATTTAAGAGCGGTGGCCGTGTCCATGGAAGCGCTACGAATGAGATTGGGAATAAGAATGGAAAGGTACGGGAAGGAGCGGCGGGGAATTCGGAAGAGGGGGATATGGCAATGAATGATACTGTGGTGGAAGACGATCTACCTGGACATCCAAGCGGAATCGGCAGGGTTGAAAAGACTGTATGGAGAATTGGTCTGAGTAGTCAATATGAGGAACGGGAGCCTTTGGAACAAGCCCATGAGACTGGCGAGGAATTGAAACTACGACACAAGCTTGGGTGTGTCGACGGAAGAAAGGATTTGGATGAGGTTTCGGTTGTGGACTTGTCCGCCCCAGATTCGGAAGAGCACGACGAGCTCTTACTGGGGACTGGAGCAATGGATTCCGAGGAAGCTATGCTCAACTTAGACAACTATGAAGAGAATCAAGTCAATCGTCTAATAGGGCCTTCGCCTGATTTGACTACTGGAGAGGGACGGAATAGTTCCAGCACCCGAGTAGCATATACCTCTGCCCCCGGATTGGTTGCGCATATACTGACAATAACTAGAGGCATGTTACTCCTCAGCCACGAACGCCCCCGAACGCAAGCCGGGAGGACTCGACAGCTACATCTTCGCCATTATCGTCGCCGCCTTCTGTCGTACTGACACCTCCCTCCATTGTTGCTGCGCGGTCTCCGCCCCGTCGTGTTGGCTTCTCAGTTGTCATTCCCGCGGTAGAAGGAAGGGAGGAAGAAGAAATAGTAATACCTCCGGATGATGACGCACCGCAATATTATCGGAGCCTCCGTGTACGCAAACCAATCCAGAAGAATCCATACCTAATAGAACAAGAACGATACCGTCAAACGCTAAAAGCTCGAGGTGTCCGACCGGTACGGATCAGTGAGGTTGAGGAGGAAATGAATGGAGGGCTTGGTGCAGATGAGGACTCCCAAGAGCGCGACTATGTAGCACCCTTGGAGCCGGAGAATGACGAAAGTCAGTTTGTGCCAGCACCATCCAGAGGAAGAGATGGACTCGGAGGGCAGGATGATAGGTCGGTAGATATCTATGACTTTGAGGAGTTCCCTGATGCTACGAGCGCTTCACGAGAGAGGCCTAGGCCTAATGGTGCCTTGGCGGATGGTGTGAAACGACGCAAAGTAAACCATACACATTCAAAGCGCTCGTATGCAAATGCTGCTAGGCCTCAACTGAATGCAGGTCAGAGTGCCGGAAATGCTCATTTGACCCCCTCTAGCATCCAAGCAGAAGTCGATGAAGACGGAAGAGATGTATACGAACTGCCTGAGGACTCGCCCCAGAGACAATCTCGAACACCGCTTGCACAGACATCACCTAATGGGTCACCTACTAAAAAGACCCCACAGCAACCTGCTCAAGAGCAGAGTGTAAAAAGGGGTGGCATACTCTCCCTTCTTGATTCATCGTCTGATATCGAGCCAGCATCTGGTGGGCGGGGGGGGAGCTGGCTAATTTCGCCCGGGTCGGAAGATGGTGATACTCCTCGAGCCCGTCCCACGAGAACTGTACTTGAGTTACCTTCATCTTCGCCCGAAGAACTCATTCCATCAGAATCAGAGGACGAATCACAAGAAGTCCGCCGTTTTCAACGCAGGACAGCAGGTGTGCTTCCAGCTTCCTGGTGGAAGCTCGACAAGAAACAGCACCCTAGCTCGGCAAACGATCCTCGCCGTGATCGAAGAAGTCTAACCCCAGCACGGGATTCCACACCTCGGCCTGGTGTGGCGAGAGCAAGGGTTACTTCCAGGCCAAGGTCTCCAGTCGGCGACGTCTTTCCCTTTAGTGATGATTCAGATGATTCAAGCGGGCCGGCGAATATTCAACCTCAAGTCCCTCCTTCGGGTCGCCCGAGACTTCTTCATCGTCAACATCAGATCGAAGTAATCGAAATCGATGATGTCATAGAGGATGATAGGATTGACCGTATGCTTCCGGCAACTCAACGGAATCGCGGGCTTAGGAAGCGGAAACAGAAAGACCAAAGTGGGCCATTCCAAGCACCTCAGGGTATGAGCGCCAGTGGGCCCAGCGCAGCTAGGAACTTCGGGAGTGGTTCAGGCCTTCGGCAGCCAAGGATAACAAACCATATAGGAACAAAGGGGAAGCCTAAAAAACGAAAACCGAAGGCCCCTCGATTAGGGATTATAGATGCAGTAAGGCATCATCGAGTCACCAATCCTGAAATTTCTCCCCCGACTTTTCTCAAAGTTGCAACTAGAAGCGCAAGGGAGAGAAGGTTAAAGGGAAGGCAAAGCCCGTCAAGGAAAGTCTTCCAATTGGATACTACAGCGGACACGCAGGAGGTGCAAAGCGTTCTGAGAGAGTGGAGAGAAGGAACTATAGCCATTAGAGCACATGATTCCTCAGATGGAGACTCCACTAGCGATGCTCCTCCAATACCACCCGCTATAGACGAACGTCCTGCTGGGATGTTAGGCTTGGATCTCGGACTTTCCTCAGTAGGAGCGAGTGCTTCCCGGCGGCCGCGACCTAAGCAAACCACTCTGACTAACATTATGCGTATACGACCGCTATTGAGCAGGGTTAACGATGCTCATCGCTCGCGCCAAAAGAGGCAAAAGCGCTTGAATGTGACAGCTGTGCCAGCAAGACAAAATGCCATCACCCATCGGCCGTTTTTTATGCCTGAACTTGCACAATTCGAGGGGGAAGAGCCGCCAGGCGTAGTCGCCGCAAGACTTCGGAAGACATCTCGACAAGGGCAACGGCTAAATCTGGCCGAGCTGTTACGAACAACAGCTCGAAGGCATCGGAACCTGGGAAGATTTATGGATGATGAAGATTTGATTAGTCTACCACCAGTTATGCGTAGTGGTCCCGGACGTGCTCTAGCCCCAATTCCCAAAGTTATAAAACCTTCTCGATCTCGGCGAAAGCGCACTCCAATGAGAATTGATGCCGAGACCATTGAACGACGTCAGCCTCCCCCAGAAGACCGAATCATTGCTGATGATGCAGAAATCGAATCAATCTCGGAGCCAGCTCCAAGCACAACCCTTGATGATAAGCCTGCACTTAGCGGATTGTTGCCCTATGGTAGCAAGTACACATTATCGTTCGATACAATTCCACTCAAACCCGGAACAATCTTCAGCAGTGAGACGTTTGTAGGGAATGGAGGCTTATCTAAGGCCTTGTATTCCAAGCTTCAAGCGTTCAACCACAGTAGTAGCTTTCGTTTTGGTGACAAACTCGTTCGCTGGGGCGTTTACGAAGATTCAATGGCGGCGGAGTTTGAGTCGATCATGCATGATATCTCGGAATTTGTAGAGAGAGCACATGAGGGGGGCGGCGATGTTGAGGCCCCTATGTGGGCTTCTCGGGCCTACTCGTTTTACGTCTTCTTCTCCAACTATCTTTGCCAGGTGATATCCTTCTCCGACTCCATTGACCTGATATCGTTTGGTCAACGAATACTTCAGGCTATCAGCGCGTCCTGTGACCAGGTCTTATCCGTTCTAGGGGGGGGCACGCCTCTGAGTCTAAGCGAAGCGTCAACGCGCTTGGCGCTCCAGCTCCATGTCTTTGGTTTGCTGTTCGCTTTCCAGATATATAAACTCGCATCTGGAGATCTTGAAGCCCGAGAACGACTAGATCTGAATAGAACAATCCGGAGACTAGGACATCAATTGCTCGGCCGCCTCTTGAGATGTGGCTTTGATGCTATTAGGGAGTGCTATGAGGATCAACGGGTAATCGCCAACTATGAGCGTGGTATAGATCCAAAGCACTACCTCATTGAAGCCTGGGTTATTGCGATACATACTTTGGATTCGGTTCACTGTCAGGACATTACTTTTTGGCAGCTGTTAAATAACGAATTGCAACCTCTAGAAATTGAGCGGGCTTTAGATATACGAATCTTCGAGAAGCACTGGCGTAGAGTCTGGACAATCTTACCATTATACCAGTTCGATGAGTTTGGAGTTGTCCAAGGACCAGTGAGAGATGGAGACCTCTCTGAGAATTGGACTCTTTTGAGGGTCCTCATAAGTCGGCCTCTCAAAGTATATAGCGCAAATATGCCTAGGCACTCCGGCACTATCAATGCATACTGTAGGACACTGTACGCACGATGTCATCATCTTATCGCTAAGTGGGGATGGTTGAATACCGATATTATCATCCCGGTACTTTACGAATTCTTTGCCAGCAAGAACCTAGCCAATCTAAGGAACGAGGAGACCTACGGTTCCCCGGATTTCCTCCAAAATCTTGACCGCAATCCATCTCTGCAAATGCGGGACTCCGACCCTTGCTTTCATCTGCTATTGAAGATAGTTGGCTTAGGCCTTCACGCAATGAAGGAATCAACGCCCATCAAAAAGATCGGAAATCTTGTCAACAGGCTGATGCCAAACCACGGCCATCAATATCCCAAGGATAAAGAACTCCGAGTAGAAAACCTTACCGCATTGCGAAATCACCATGACCTACTCTCAACACTGTGGTGGGCTTCTCCGCCCCCATGTCGTCCCCCACTGGAGGCAATCTGGTATCTGGTAGATCCGGACTTGTCCCACCAGCAAGCTTGCATTGTCAGTATTAGAGCCTGGCTGAATCTTATGCGCTTTCAACTACACAGTGGTGAGGGCCTGGATATCTTGAGACCGTTCATGGAGTGGTTCGACCGCTTTACAAGCTCTGCCTTGAACCAGCACCACGCCGCACGGAGTGAGGCGGAAAAGCACTTCAGCATCGCAAAAGAGGGGGGCGATACTGAGTTATCGACAGATATTATGGAGGATAACATCCGCCGGAATCAACAACAGCTCGAAGGTATTCTTATTGACGCGCTGAAATCATTGCGCGGTGTACTGGTAGGAATTAAAGGACAGCCACAGAGCGCGATTGTGATTCTCACAAAAGGTATTTATTTCCTGGTCGATTACCATCGTTGTAGTGCGTGGACTAAGTAAAGAGTAGCTTCCACTGCGAATATATTGAATTCTTACGGCCGACTCCCGAATAAACTGATCTTCGAAGCTCTTGATTTGGTTCAGCAATATTTGATCGTTGTTAAGAGTGCCGACGGATCTGCTCGTGTTCCTGTTCAAGCGAGTGAGGATAGCCAGGACTATGGAGACTGGTCGGGATTTGATGATATCATGATTAGGGATGATCAAAAAGCAGCAGCTGAGGTATGGCCTAAGTTCCTATCTTTTATCTTTATTTTTTATTTTTACACGAGTTCAACTAACAAACAATATTAGCGATTGTCTGTTACTGTATATGAAGCGTTACATAGGATGCTTTCGAACTGCTTTGGTAACGACATACAACCGGAAGATAGTTTACTAATTAAAACCGTTGATACATGGGCTCTGGTCGTCGGATTTCTAGTTCGACATGGACTAAAAGTAAGTTGGTGTTCTCCGAATATAGCCAATGATACTAACCGATCCGCCAGAATTGGGACGCGTATCTTGACCAATATAATCCAGAGTCATGGTCATCACTCCGTGACACGGAGCAAACTCGGAAGTTCACGGCGTATTTCATTCCAAAAGTTATACAATCGGGGCCAGAAGTGTACGAGTCTAATAAGACGACGTTTATATCTTTCTGGTTGAAGACACTAGTGGAACGGGAGTCATTGCTCAAATTCCAGAATGAGTATACTGCGACTCTCCTTAACTGTGATCCTACCAATCCTATTCTTGCAAACCTACCATTTGTGCGTGATGAAGTGAGTGGGGAGTTCAAAATCACCCTGACCGACTTCCGAGCTCGACGTTTATCTTTAATATCTAGTAAGTCATTCTACACCACCATTTCTGAAATCTGATTAACACCCGTAGCAATCCTCGCAAATATGCGAGAGAACTATGAAGAAACCCACAACGACTCGGCGCAGCGAGGCCTAGCGCTCAGACTCGAATACTCAGAGATGCTAAAATCTATGATGAGGTCTATGAAGGAGATCTACCAAGTACTATACCCGCACACCAATACGCACATAATTCTAACGTCTAAGCAGGAAATCCACGCGAAATCCACCTCAGGCGCATACGTCGAATTCGTGCAGCAAGTAGTCGAGTGCCTGCAGCAGCATTCAATCGACATCGTGACAATCGACCGCTTCTTCACCGATTCGAGCATGTTCCCGCTGCCCTCCGCTGATCCTACCTACGTCGTCGGCCGGCTCAAGAATTACGGCCTGAAACTCTCACACCAACGCATGCACACGCAGCTCACCAGCTTCTTCCAATCCGTCTGTGAACGCGCGGCGATCGATGGACAGCAGGAGTACCTTGTTCACCAACTCACCGCTGCGCTGTCCGGGGAATTAGAAGTGGGCACGGTACAGAAGCCCAGCCTGAGGTCGCTGTTTATGGAGGCGATATTCCCGGCGTATATCGAGTGCACGTTCACTAATCCTGCGGGATGGATACTCAGCGCACCGCTACTCCAGGCTACTGAGAAGATACTTGCAAAGCTCCGGTTGGACGTTGACTCAACGCTAGATACTTGCGCCCAGACGGTGATATCTATGCTAACAACCCTCTTGGGCTCAATCCACGCATCGCTAAGCGCACTCCCAACTTTAGAAATCCTCCCCTCATCGATAAACACCGCAATCTACATCCTCTTTCTAAAAATCCTAACCCGCGCAATCCCCCTCCTAGACACCATCTCCCCAGCCCCCCATCACCCCCACCATCCGGCATACGAAACTATAAAAAGCATAACAACCCATGCCGCTGTCATCCTGCAGCACATCTCAGACCCAACCATTCCTCTCCTCCCCCTTCCTCCTCTCCCCCCTAGTCCACATCCCGCTCCACATACAAGCACAAAATCAGCAACAATAGCAACACTAACAAAAACCCTACGCACCGAGTGGAAAATGCACAATGAGATCTGGTACGTTGCGCGGCCTACCTCTCGACGGGAAGTGCTCGCGCCGAGGTTGGGGGCGGAGGGGGGGGGGTTGGGAAGGGTCATAGAGGGATTGCTTAGGGTTGCTGCGAGGAGTGAATGGTTGGAGGGGCTGGTTATGGGGTTGGATTTGCGGGTTTGGAGGGGGGAGAATATGGGGGGTGGGAGGAGGTGTAATGGTGGGAGGGTCGGGGGGGCCGGGAGAGTGTTTGTTTAGAGTTTTAGGTTTATATGTACGATAATGTGATATTTAGGTTCTAGGGATGTTGTGGATTTGGCGTGGATTTGGTGTTTGGTTCGGGTGTGCTTTGGATACTTGTAACGTTGTGGGGGTTAATCTAATGTGGCGGGGATTCGCTTTTGTTGGAGATTTTCGGTGAAAGCCTTTGGGATAGGCATGGATGGATGGATGGGTTAACGCTATGCGTGACGTTGGACTTCGGTTGTATAAATTTGAACATCAAATGTCCACATGTAACCAAACCCTAACAAATGGGGATATGGTTTAGTGGTATAATACCTCTTTAGCATAGAGGTGGTCCGGCGTTCGATTCGCCGTATCTCCAATCTTTTTTTTTGCCTCCACCTTCGCAAATCGCTTGAATTTCACGGCAGAATTTACAGGGATATATTAATTAACACCAGCAAACAGGAAACATAGTGTCAAGTCCACAATCCATCCATCTGCAGCATCATCCATCATGGCCCCTCATCAACCACTCACCTCCTAACTAACCGGCTCAGGCCTCTGCGAAAACAAAACCTTCCACCTCACAATATCCATAATCTCTATCTCTTCCCCTTCCCACCCTCGCTCATCCCCCCCACCACCAGTAGCATTATCCCTCCTCCGCAGAACCCCAAACGGTGTAGCCAGCTTCTTCACCTCGCCCGTAAGCCGCTGATGCTTACCGATATACAAGTAGACCAGCTTAGCGGACGTCAGGTCACCGTCTGGAAAAACTAGTCTGCCGACGGGCGTTTCGTAGCTTTGTTGTTCCGCATCGGGGGAGGAGGTGGTAGGGGGTTGTTGGGGGAGGTTTATGGTTCCTTGGATTTCGATGATTGCGAGGCCAGAGGGGGTATGCAGGAGTTGTGGGAGGGGGTTTGTTGCTGGGGCAGGAGGGGGCGGGTGGGGGGTTGGATGGAGGGGAATTGATGGCATGCTTGTTTTTCGTTTCGTTTTGTTGGGATAAATATTGAAGACCAAAGTGAGAATCAGGTAAGGACAGTGGAGGTGTCGCTTAAATCCTCCTTATCGATGATGAAACCCCTAACCCTACGTACCTGCCTACACCTTCCCATTCTTCCCCCTCTCCTTCCGCCGGATAGCCCCATCCCTCTTAACCCTCTTTTTCTCCTTCTCCACCCCCCACAAAAACCTGCCGACGGTCCTAACTCCCACCCCCACCACCGCCCCCGCCGCGTCCCATATCTCCTGCACCGATGCCCCCGGCCGCTCTTCACGGATCTGCACCAGGCGTCGCCGATTCTCCTCGCTCAGCCCTTTCTTCGGTCCAGGCCGCGGACGGAGTTCTCGGTTGCTCTCCCAGCGCTTGACGATCGTTCTTACTTCTGTTTTGGAAACGTTGGCCTCCTCGGATATGCTGCGGTAGGATTTACCCTGTGCGCGCTTTGCGATTATGAGGATGCGTTGGTCAAGGGTTAGTTGAGGACGCTTTGGTCTTGGGGTGGTCGTGGTGGTCGTGGTGGAGGAGATGAAGTGGGACATGGTGTTTGGTTGGTTTTTGCTAGTGAATTTATATACGAGTATAATACAATAGGAATTAGCCAGTTTGTGGAAAGATGTCGTGGAGATGCTAGGAAGCCGGAATTGAAGGAGGAGAGAGAGGGAGCGCTGAAGGGTGGGTACTTTAGCCTTTTATCTTGTATCGTACGAGTAGGGACGTGGGTGACTGCTTTGTTCTCGTGTGGTTGATGACGTATGATCCCGTAGCTGCGTCTGTGGTGTGAGTGGCTTGGGGATGTGGCAGGTGGAGTGGCATTACAGTCGAGTGACTTTCCGTGACGATGCTGTTGGAATATGATACTACGAGGGAAGAGATCACTGTTATAAGCGATAGATAACCCTAAAAGTATGGCAGTAAGTGCTATGGCATAGAAACTACGGTGGCTCTTTCTACGCTAAGGGGTAAATGATTCATCCATAGTCTCAGGCTACTATAAGCTATCTAGGACCCACCCCCAAGAGGCCTATCCTGCCGAGTCCCCAGTTCAAGATAGATATGAACTCCAGACATAAACGGGTCTCCGATCCTAAACGAAGCACACTTACAAACATATTTATTCAATCATTATTTGCCGCTTAAGCTCTTCCATTCGTAATTCGAGCCATAAAAGAGAGGCAGATCTGATGCCGGTAACATAATAGCGAGCATAGCGTCCTATAGAAGTGCTTGGATCGACCTAGTCCTCATTCCTCCTAACGTACCAACCCTCGATGGGAGATCCGACAAGCCCCTAGCTTCCGTAATACCGGTCCGACAAACTATAAGTTAGGTCTATCTGCGGCAGCAATTGTAGTTTGGATGAAGGTCGGGATAGTAAGAACTCAGCTCCACAGGAGCCTGCACTCCCAGCGTTATTGGGTGTTGCATTTCCCTTGGCTAAGCCATATGTTAGCTAATGCACCGCATTAAGCCAAAATTCTACCATGAGGGGTCGTGTCTCCCCAGAGTGGGGGGGATTGCATCATAGTGGGGCTTCGTAATTTGTCCTGGGGAGCTTAGAACTAGGTGCAGGGAGCTCCCGAAGAGAGCGCCGACCCCCCCTTCACGACACTTTTTCTGGGTAGGGGAATTGGAACTGGAATCCTAGCCTAGTTTCTAACCGTCAGATCGGAGGTGGGGGTAAGGCGTTCACCCCAAGAGCTCCTCTCAATGCTCTGAACGAGCTCATCGTAGGTCGTGAATATTGTGCCTAGTACCCTTCTGTTATATGCTTGTCAGTGCACGGGTATCTAACGGCTCTCGGCCGTGCATATGTAATTCGTGGCCTCCACCTCAGAATTCTTCCTTTCTCACAACTGAATACCTTTTTATCGCCGATGTTCTAGCTATGATTATTCCTTCGCGCACAAAGGGTTTATCTATAATTACCAGTAACCAGCGCTCCCCTCTCTTCAGGATATATCGGCTCTTACAAAGCATTCAACCTTTAATAATATAATGGATGTTATCGCTGTTTTTTATCTCCCCGACATGAGTGGGGGGAAAAAAAGATACAAACCCACATGCAATCAGGATAAGTATTAGTTTCCCGGGAGATATTGTGTGAAAATACCTAGCTGGCGCAGTGGTTAATATGTCAAGAAACTAATAACCTCCTGTGCAATTAGCAGGAGCTCAGGCGTTCGATTCGGCTCAAATTGAGTTATTATTGAACATTCCGTCACGTAGGGGATGTGGGCAGTCCTGCCCTACAGGAACTGAGAGACTGAGGATCTTAGCCCCCTTCAATGGGAGTGTAGCGTAACTCAGATCTGCTGCGAGGTGGTAGAATTCGACTCTAGGCCTCACCCTAAGGGTGAGGCCCGCGATCGGCGGTGCAGCAGAAGAAAAATCAAACAAAAAAAACTTTTTTGTCGGCATGTCTTTAAAGCTAGAAGTGAATAAAACACAATTCCTCCTAAAAGATACCCTCTCGGCTCTTTTCCACAAGGCATCTCGTAATTCGTGAAAAATAGCGCACTGTATTATCAAGCATCAACAAGAATCAGGACTCAGCCACCCTTAGGGACCAGTGATATGCTATCACAGGAAATCACTCGTGCTATTGGCCATGCACTACCGTCTCACCTTGTTCTACCCGTGCTAGTGACAACTAACTTGAATGTTATAATGTATGAGAGACATCTTGCTACTCTAACCACTCAGTGTATAGCTACATATACGACGACCTTGGGCCACCCATCTAAAATACACCATCTCCTCGTATCCTTCCCTGCATTAAGCCAGGAGAGGGAGGGGAAAAAAGCAACCCACTTTCAACCGCAGAGACTGCTGTTCTAAGCACCACCCCGAGTATGGCGGGATTCCGGGGTTAGCAAATAGCGACATATATATATATGAACCGGTGAACGCCAGACCTGAAAGCCAGACACAACATCCCGAATTATGTTACCACCAGCTAAATAATCTCCATTATACATTTGTCATAATTTTAAGCTCTTAAAGACCCTTTGCTGTGCAGACATGTGTAACTAGTCACTTCCTTCCAAGCCCCTTCCCTACTGGTAGGCAGAAAGCCCAATTACCAGTTATCCCTCTTGTCACTACTTCGTTTGAACGTGTTGAGGAGGCTTGATCCTTGGCTGCCAGTGGTCATTATTTACCCTTTACCTTCTCTCTCTTTATATCAACCTCCGGCACCTTGTATGAGATTCCTCATCCGAAATGGCCTCACATAAGGCATCCGCCCCCGCAAGACAAATTCTCTGATGCCGTGAATTCTCGTTATCCTCACTCATTCTGAGCAATACCCCATTTTAATGACCGGAGTGAACGCGGACCCCTGCGCTCCACGTTTCTTGAACAGAGATACCCACTATATATTAGCATCCTAAAGTCTTCTTCAACTTTTTCGAGGCCAGGCCAGATAAGAACAAAAGTATAAGGTTTTTTTTCATCGCGCTTGCGAGCTTTTACCCGGGCCTGCCTGCTAACTTATCTGCCTGTCTAGTTGATGCCGGACAAAAAGTCAGGTGTTGGATTCTTACCTGTCCTCACCCCTTCCTAGCCCCGCCGTGTCTATGGACATACCGTATGATGTCCCTGAAGAAAGAAGAGAAAAATGTAACGTGAAGCCACGTGAACCTTTTTGACCTCATTTGCTAGCAACATTGAGAAAAGGTATGAGGTCTAGGGGTCTCGCTCCGGGTTGGCCTACCTTATCCGTCCGTTTCCCTCACGAGTCATGAGATCTTGCTCAATGGATAGATAGACTAAGATGGTTCCTAAAATTTTGGCTGCATTCGGTTCACGAGTGGGGAAGTTATGTTACGTAACGTAACGTGTAGTACCATTCGCACGTTAGAAGTAAACTAAGTAGGCAGGTGTACTACAGTAGTAAGGATTCTTGGAACGGTTAGGAAGAATGCTGTCTGGAGTGTGCGGGGTATGATAGTTCTACGGTAGGGATTAGCCAACGCTAGATAATGATAAACTTTTAAGGAAAACTCTAGATGACGATATCATAGCAAAGTTTTTTTTTTTGCAATTTTTGCAATTTTTGCAGATCCATTGCGGAAAGCGGGGGATGTATAAAATATCTCTTGTGTGGTTACAAAAAGCCGTTTGTCTTGGCTGGTATGATATAAAACCAATCACTACTACTATGTAAGAATTCAGGAGGGGGGAAAGGAAGGAAGGGGATTTTAAGCTCTACAATGATCCCTAATCTCACAATTCCTCTATATAAGGCAAGAATTCCAAGCTTTGAAGGAGAAGGAGAAAAAAAACCCAGCCCAACTTAAATCCACGTGGTGCAGCATATATCTAGTCTTCATGATTATAATCTACTCGAGTAGTGTGGAATAATAGCCGGGTCGGGCCGCGTGATAAACATAAATCACTACCTAAGCTACCCCAGCGCCATATCGAATTCAAAACCAGCACCAATTTCCCATCCAAAAGGTCAACATACCAACAGCTAAAGTTTAAGTCTATCATAAATCCAACACGAGAGCGAGGGGGAGCTCTTAGTGATAATTTCTAAGCGGTTTTTTTGGAAAAGGTTAGTGCAAAAGACGGAGTGATGACCGCGATAATAATAACAATGAAGTGGTATTTAGTTGTAGATCTTTTGTTTATATGGGGTAGTACTACTATTGATTGTCCATCGTAGCATACTTCAAGTCTTCAGCACCCCGGCAATACCCGCCCTACAGCATATAAAATCCCTCAACTTGCCCCGCCTGCTGACTAAAACATCTCCCTCATAGGATATCATGCACCATACTGTTATGTACCCCCCCCCTCCCCCCCCCTAGATGTGAACTTGGACCCAAGCTAGAGCTCGGAACATTTCGTCCCATCCCATCCTGCCCCTGTGCAGCCCGTGATGTGGATGGCATTGCGACCCTAGGTGATACGTTCTCACTTGTGGGCCAGAACGGAATCCGTATCATACTGTAATAGTAGTATGTGCTGGGATAGTAATGGATGGGTTGGGTAGTTAGGGTTTACGATAACGGTTTGCAGGTAAGTACTGTAGGTTCAAGTTAAAGTTAGGATGAGATGAGTAACTTGTGGGGTTGATATCGTATCATACTTGTAGAGTGAAAGGGAGTGGAGAAATTCTATCATGATGATTGAGGTATAGTAAAGTAAGTGAGGTGAAGTATATCCCCTCCAGTTCTTTTATCAGTCCATCCATCCATCCATCCATCCATTCGTGATGACTGCTGGGCAATCGATCATCTCCCGGTCCGTTCATCCCATTCCATCCCATCCAAAGATACCGGTAGATCAACAAGTGAAGTGAAAAATAAAAAAGAAAAAGAAAAACTACAGCTACAACTACAACTTTGACCTCCCAGCAACCACCACCCCCACCACCCTCTCACACTCCAGACAGGTGGTGAAGGGGGCCGCTAGTCAACTGATACCCATCAACTTCTTAATCCCTCCACTCGCCTTCTTCTTCCTGATGCTTGGTTCCGGTCTGGTTGGCTTGGGCGGCCACATATCGTCGCGCTGCCAGCCCTCCACAAGTGCGTTGATCATGTGCGGTAGAGGGATAGGCACGGGTGGGGTAGCGCCCTGGCCAACGACCTTGCTATAGATTTGCGGGTATTCTTGGGGGGTCACGAAGTTTGTCAGGAGGTTCTAGTTAGGCCCAGTTAGCACAAGAAGTGAGGAAGGAAGAGAGGAGGGGGGAAGGTAATGGGTACATCTTTAAACCTCGATTCTCGTACAGGAACTTCATCCCCCACCGCACCAGTCCAGGCGTCCCGTCTGGCAACAAACAATCTCAACCCATCGTTCCACACCATCTCAGCCTCCATCTCCCGCTTCATACGCTCGCGAAGCTTCTCTGGCGTGGGCACGTCGTCTGGGCTTTCGAAGGGGTATTTTCCGCTCTCGCTCTCTCGCCTCACGATGTTCAGGGCATCGACGTCGCTATCGTCCTCCCTCCTCCTCCAGACACCCTCTTTTAATGCTTTCGCATCCCGCCGATTCGCACGTTTCTGCCTGGGTGGTGGGGTTAGTGCTCTCCTGTACGACGATGTTCCAATACCATCCTCCAAATCTAGGTCCAAGTCCAAGGACGAATCGGAGCCCGCATCTTCCGAGTCAGAGTCGCTCACGTAGGGGGTTGCGGGCGGGGAGTTGGCGGCGTTGGGGCGCCAGGAGCCTAGGCTACCGCTCCGGTGGAGTGCGAATTTCGAGGTTGGTGGGGGCGGCGGGGTGAATACCCAATCCGTTGACACACTGTCCAGTATCGTGCGCGCGGCATGGAGAGCTTCCGATCGCTCAGTTTTAGAGAGTGTGGTGTCTGGGGCAATGCGGACGGATTTTTTAGGCAGGGAGGGCATGGTGTGCTCTTTGAGGCGGTTGTCAGTTCGCTCGCGGGGACCGGTGGAGGGGGGTAAGTGTAGGTGTCGGTGTAGGTGTATTATAATTGGTCGTACCGTACGCAACGGGAAATACCGGACTAAGCCACAATAAGCTTAGCAAAGTAGGATAACAGAATTTCGAATCCTAGCTGAGATCTACCACGTTCAGCTCCCAAGCTATACCTCATCTAGAAAACACTGTTCCTTCTCGGGGGTTGTTGTCTTCGGATTGGTGGGGGGGGGGTCAACGATGGTGGATTTGTTCGAGGGTTTCCTGTCATTTATCTATTGGCCGCACTGGGAGAGCGAGGCAAGAATGTCGATAGAAAATTTATAGGACAGGGATTATTTTATATGGGGATCCTCGCTATAAGAGTTTCAAATATAATTTTCTATCTCTAAAAGGATAACCGCCAATTCAGGTATCCCTTAGTCTGTCGGATGCTGCGCCCAAGAAATCTGGTTAAGAAAATTTCAAATCTGGCTAAGAAAATAACGGGTTCTGGGAAGTGTCCTTCCTTAACAGGAAATAAATTACAAGGGTTTTAAACTGAGACTTGTTACCACCGATTTCTTGGGCGCTCTGACAGACTAAGGGATAGGCGCCCCACAGTATGGATACCATAGAGTGAGCCCCCTTTGCCATACCATGCCTGTACTAATTAGTAGAATGGTGTAAGCCGGAACATTTGGGATCGCTCAGGGTTGCATCCCTTCTTCTTCTCTTGGCGACTTCATGAAAATTTGACTAACAGCAGGGTAACCACAGTTGCCCCAGGACCCTTTTTGACCGAGATTTTGTCAATTAGCTTGACTTGAACCCTTATTCTTCACAACGCAACAGCAGCAGTGATAAGGTCGGCCAAACACGCACACATTTCCAGTGCAAGCCCTCTGGCGAGAAGGAATAATGATCGAGCGGGGCGATGAAGACGAATGAAGATGTTGCAAGTGAAGCTGACCATTGTTTTTAGTTTTCTCGGCTAGGAGTAACTCTACGAGCAGACTATGATCCTAAGCGTCCCGGCAGCCCTGTAGGCACCCACTGGACTCCAGTCCCAGGCGTCCCCGGCATGTGTCTCAAGCTATAGGGCAAGAGCGTCCGTCCTTTGGGAAAGACTGCCGTCTAAGAAAGTGACGGTAGGTCCCTGCAGCCCTCTACGGATCGGTAACTCCCGGACGGTATCTGTAGTCCCGCACCTGCAGTCCTCGCTAACCGCCTGTAGGGCCCGCCCGTCACCGAGGACGAAAGGAGACAGCAATTGGTATGGCCAAGATTGATGACGCCAGAGTGAATCGCTTAAACGCAACGTCGTGGCGATTGGGGAAGCTATTATGAAAGCTCAAAATGGCGACAGGTAGCACTCACACAGGCTTCTGCGCCGGCGTGCAGGGAGTCCGGAGGTTGTTGACGAGAGTACCGGTATTGACAACGCTTCGGCAGAGTCGGAGGAACAGGGTTTGGTTCTGGGTTCGGCGTCACTACAGCATGATAAATGGTTAGACTATTTCTTTTGCGCCCTTGATCTAACACGGTTAGACAGAGTTTATTGGTAGAGAATGTGGTTTTTTTTACAAAATTTGCTAGACTTGAGCAGTGTTGGTGGATTCTGGATATGTACGTACTGCCAGGATAATATATTGGATTAACTCCTTATGCTCTGCCCCCCACAGATACCGCACTAGTACCCGAGTATTAACCATGTGACACGCCTTACCCATTGTCAGCATTTAACGGGGGTGAGTCGCACTTTGGAAGTATTTCTTTCGACCTCTTTATTTTCCTCAGCCACCACTGTCTACTGTATAGTATGATACATCGATAAGAAACACTTGGAAGAGTGAGCATGTCAGTGCGTTTTCGTCGTAAGTACTATATAACCTTATTTAATCTGTACTTGATCACTGGTGACAGGGGTTTCGTCAAGAACTCCTTCGGAGCTTTCGCTACCCAGCCCTCACAATTCTTTGCACCATCCCACGGCTGGGAATACTTCTCCAAATACACTCCGACCACCGGCAGTTCATCAAGACACTCGACGAAGTTGGGGCTGCCGCGGGGGAAGTTCACTTCAACATGGTAGATACCGGGTTGGATCTCATGAAAGAAACCCAACGCACAAACGATCGTGGCGAACGTGGCATCATCGACAACAGGTGTGAAGGAATTTAAGACTGCAGAGCAAAGGATAGACTAGATAAATTCATTGATTGCGTAAAGGCGACGGGAAAAGTTGCCTTTAAGGCAAGAGGATACATTTAGCGTCGTTTGTTACAATTGGTTAGGCTAATTTGAGTACAATGGCCGCTGGGGGTGAGAAAAAAGTATGGTGATAGCATACAATATTGATTCATTCTAAGGACAACTTTAAATAAAAAAGTCTACATAACGATACGTCTTTTTTCCAACTCATGCGATAATGATGATGAGACTGTAAAAAGGAAGGTTACAGTAAAAACAGGTGTTATCTTACTCTCTTTGGCAGCCCTTGTAATTTCCAGAGGAGGATTAGTGTTTTCCCAGTATAGTATGGGATTAGCCTACCGAATGTGTTTGATCATATGTACAAGCTGGTATTTTCACAACTCTTTCAACCCATCAAACTATATCCATCAATCTTGGGCTTACAGCTGGTAATCTGATAGGAGATTACACAACATGTGAGTGAAAAGATTGAGTTGAAGCTTACCGTTGACAAACAGAAAGTGCTCGAATCTACTTCAGGGTCCTTCTTCTGCCCCCCCCCCGTTCCTGGATCCTATGGCTTAAGCCATTGTACGAGTAGAATTAATCAGTCTGAAGTATGTGTATTTAGATTTTCCAATTACAAATCTTGCTTTATCTAGGAGACTAACTGAGTTGTTGCGAGGTTATGCATGGTGGTCCTTTCCTCGACCTTTTTATCAGCGGCGTCACCTGCCACCACCACCAACCACCGTTGACTCCTCTGTGCCATAAGTAGCAGAATGGTTAAGGCGCTGGCAGTGGGACCGAAATGAGAAAGAAGAGCACGCTGGGTCATACGATCTCCAAGTGAGGGGGTATCTTGAAGATCCCATCATGCCCTGCGAAATAGTAGCAGCATAGATGATGACAAGGAGGAACGAACCAATGCAGCCAGGTGCCGTGCCATACCTCAACGCAAATAATTCCCTTTAGCAGAGGTCGGCAGGGCGCATGCCTGAGGGGTTGTTGAATATATTCAGATTCAGCAACTTGCTTCATCGAAGTCTCACCTTAAAGCAGTCGTTCAGTAGAAGGGAGAGAAAGAAAAAAAAATACACACTGGGCTCTCTCCCTCTCCCTCTCTTTCTAGTGGAATCAGGAAATGCCGATATGAGCCTAATTCTTATACTACATACCCTGAACCAGGTGGCGTTGACGAACACAGCCTATCATATTACTTCACAGAGTATCACTACTACCCCCAGCTGCGCATATCCTACCAGTGCATGACTTATCCCCTCCCTCCCTCCTCGGATTTCACCCCCGTGCAATGTGGATTATTTATCGTTCCTCAGGCTGCAACAGGTTCCAAAGACTTCAAGTTTTTTATTAGACTTCTGCCCTGCTCGGACGTCACAAAGATCTACCGATAAAACACACCTTTTGTTAGCAAATGCAACTCCAGTAATAATATTTTCCATTATTATCATAATATATCCTACAATTCTGCTGATTCGTGTTTCTTCCTGTTAGTGATATGTTTTGGGGCTCTTAAAATGCTGGAACGAGTCAATGATGGAAATGTGGTTTTAACACATGTGCCGTACAGGAAGTATAATACCAACACAGCACTTGCATTATATCTATCCAGTCTATCCCAGCACACAGGCAGCCAGCAAGCGCAAAAGATGAAGAAAGACGGAAGATATCATAGATAGAAAAGCCAGGCACGGCATTAACTTACAACCTAGTAAACCCAAGTACAATATGTTATGATCGAACCTCCAACTCTAACTTGACCTTTAACGGGTAACTATAATTCTATGATATTATAAAATAAAAAATGCCCTCTTCCATCATAGGTATTATATAGCAAGCAAACAATCCAAGCAAACCACCCTATCATAGACCATCATGAGGCGATATAATACAGCCCTTGTTTTTTTACCGCCATAACTAGCAAGACCATCCAGCCAGCCAGCCAGCACCTTACCCTACCGGTATGAATATCATAGATCCGTCTCAAATCGCAACACGATAAAAACGCCAGCCTAATTCTTTATAATATCATATCCCTCAAGACCCCTTATTTCGACCCAATTGTAATTGTATGTAAGCTTCATCATCTCAACCCGCTCCTTCTTATAATATTTCAAACTTTCTCATAATAGAGCGTTTTGGCCAACCCCCTCGGAAGTGAAAATCCGAGTTCAAATTTTCAGTTCTGGGCAATAGGCTAGTGGAAGGCTAAAGCGAAGAGGGAGTGTATCAACCCTTCCTTACTATGTAAGGAATGGCTCAGGTCAAATTTTGAGCTCGAATTTTCTCCCCCAGGACAGGTGGCCAAAACGCTCTAATAAAAAAAGCTGTAGTATGATAGCTAGGTTCTTGCCGGTTTACAGTATGATACTAGCTACAAGTACGATAACTCGCAGTTTTTTCCGCGGACACGACTATCTGAACCGATTTTCCGCCCATACGGTAATTGATACAATATTATATCATAGCAAGCTGTTTTTTTGTTTTTTTTAACCATCGTCAGGAAATTATGATACCTTACGAGTATATATACCGTACCGGTAGTTACCCGACCTACCCCCCCCCCAACTATCCTTCCAAAACAAAAAAACCAACCAACAATAATTACAATTCCACCATTACGAACCGAAACAGAAAAAGAAAAAGAGAAGAAGAAAAAGAAAAGAAAAAAAGCTTTGACATGTCTCATTTCATCTAAATTCCTTCCAGATTAGGAAAAGGGTAGAAGGAAGTAGCCGTGAGAACGGGAATCTTGGCGCGCCTCTCTGGAATGGTGGAGGATGGGGCAGCTGTCGCGTGTTTTCCGGTCGGGTCAGCCCTAGTTTTGGGTGGTGTCCGATCTGATTGTGGATAGTGGTGGGTGGCTTGCTTTTTTTGATTGGGGGGTTTTTTTTGTAGGTTGCTTACATACATACCCTTACCCCTACCCCTACCGTATCGGTCTGATACGGATGGATGGGGGGGGGGAGGCTAGAGGTTATGGGTCAAGTTGGAGTCAGTGGTTTCGCCGCGGGCGTATGGATGGTGAAAACAAGACAAGTTCTCATAATGACGATGCTGAATATTGCGAAAAGGCAAGGGGAGGGGAAACGCTAGCTACCGGTAATCCATTTTTGGTATGATACGAGGAAATGTCTCTCGGGAATACAAAGTCAAGGGGCTAATAATATGTTTTACTTTACTTTAACTTGGACTATGATGATAATGGTAAATGGACGAACGAATGAATGGTACAGCACCACAAGAATCAAAACAGATGGCACAAGAAGAAAAAAAAAAAGGAAGGAAATCCTGGTTATGATACTGTAAAAACACCGCCCACCAATATAGATATAGAAGGGAAAAAAATGAATCAATCGTATCGCACAGTCGTAAGGTAGAGCAGATAAACGTAGAGCGACAGCAATCCTCCCAAACGATTCAAGGAAATCCAAAGAAATAGGACGATAAGAAAAGGAAAAAAATAATAATACTACGGTAAATTGGGTAGGCAATTTATTTTCTCATGAGGTTATGTGATCAGGAGCGGGGAAAAAATAAAATAAAATAAAAACGCAAATAAAAACAAATAATAAACTTTTCCGTTCGGCGCCGTCTTTTCCTTGGTAAAACAAAGCAAGAAAGCAAAACCTAGTGAAAAAAGAAAAAGGAAAAAAAAATCAAGCTCCTACCTCTGTAACATTGCCCTTTCTCATGCCCGCCTTGCTCTCCGACCACCTCCCTTTGTTCCACCCCACCTTTCCCACACCACCTCCGCCTCTGCTAGGTGGGAGTTCGCCCCATCTTCTGACCCACTCTCTCTCGTCAAGCCGGCGCTTTCTACTACCGCCGCCTCTAGCTTCGGCCTCACCCGCCTCCACCCACTCCATATCCCATATCGAGTAGCTCATACCATCGTGGATAGTGTTCCAACTACGAGACTTTAACGCATTTCGTACTGACCCGGTATACTTTTGCAGCGTCGGCAGGATGAGGAGGTTCACAATAAGATCTTTGCCTTGTGGGATAGTCGGCCCCCCGTCCGCTGCATGCGCTCCTTTGCCTTTCTTCTTGACTGGTGACGGGTTTGTTGAAGGCATGTTTGTGATGTTTCCTCGGCTGATAATCTTCCCGCACCCAGTCTCTGCTACGAGATCGGGGGTAGTCCCCTCCGGAAGCACTCCGGGGACCTTTCCAAGATGTACCAACACACCCAGAACATCGGAATCATCCGTATACACTTCTGTGCCCCACACACATCTGCGTCTGTGCACATCCCTTCTCTGCTCCACGCTGAGGAACCTACGTGGGATTCGAACCTGAAATATGCAATTCTCTCTGCCTTCAAATCGCGGTAGCAATGGCTGCGTCACAGAGTACCCTTGTTTCGGGGTCGGTGTGGGTTGATATATCGTCGAGCCGAGATACTGCCTTGGTTTTGAAGCTAGACTAGCCAATACCTTGGACGAATCTATAAGTAAACTTGTCTTGACCCGTTGCGGGGGAGGGGCCGGTGAAACAGCAGCAGGGTGGTGATGATGGACAGTCACTTGATGAACATGGTGTGGGTGAGCCATGGCCATGCTGTTGGGTGACTTGGATCGCGCTCCAGCCCTTGCCAGCGGGATCTCGAGGCTTGACCCTGCTGGCTCATCATCTACCTTATGATGGCGACGGTGGTGATGGACGGTACTAGATTTCCTTCTCCGTTAGCCTTCTGATGTAGAACAATAAACATGAGTGGATACATACTGCGGCGGATGATGGTGATGGTGCTTTTTCTTCTTTTCCACCTTCCCCGCTTCTTCCTCGTCCCTCTCCCTTTTGCCCAACGCGTTAGAAGGTTTCCCATCTTCCCTATTGGCCTCGGGAAAGGCCTTCTGGAAGGAGTCATCCCAACCCTTGGCCATACCCGGACCCATGCCAATACTAAAGCCCGAGCTCAGCCGCTTATCGGGGCTTCGATTCCCAAGGTTGGAGCCGCTCATCCGAGCATTCCCATCTCTTTCCTTTTCCACACGCCTTCTCCTTTCTTCCTCTCCCACTACACTTGACAACCCACCCGATAAAGCTCTGCTCAGCCCTCCCCGTATGGCATCCTCCGCCCTCGCAGGCTCGTCCCTTCCATTCTGCAGATTTTGGCGCCTTGAGTCACGGGCTCCGTCTCCCACAGGCGGAAGGACATTTGGTAGGCTGGCAGGCATCGCAAACGGACTAGGAGGCATAGGGGTGGTATATCCCGTGAAGGGCCTAAAATCTTCCCTCCCGGTAGTTGCGGCCGTGGGTAATGGAGCTGGGGTAGGGCCAAGTCCTCCAGCCCCAGCGGTTGACGTTTGGGGAAGAGAGATTGCAGCAGAATTGGGCATCCCCGGCATGGACAAAGGCGCCCCAGACACCTCCATGTGACTTTGTGGGCCACTGGGCGGAATTCTTGATGTAATTGTCATAGGATACGAAAGATGAGAAGTTGAGGTTTGAGGTTGCTGATGCCCAACCTGCCTAGGATCCCCACCATAAAACGGCCTACCAATTCCGTTACTTCTTTCATTCCGCTCCCTCTCCCTCTCCCTCTCCCTTTCCTTCTCCCTCTCCCTTTCCCTTTCCCTCTCCCTCTCCCTCTCCCTCTCCCTCTCCCTCTCCCGCTCCCTTTCTCTCTCCCTCTCCCTCTCCTTATCACGTGCCCGTTGCTGTTCCCTTTCCCTCTCTTTTGCTTCCCTCTCCTGATGCTCTCTCTGCTCCTTCTCTCTTGCCTTTCTTTCTCGCTCCCTCTCCCGCTCCCGCTCACGTTCACGCTCGATATCCCTTTCTCTCAACATGTGACGTTCCTTGGCCATCTCGAAATCTCTTTCCCGGGCGGCTTCTCGCTCACGCAATTCCTCTCGCCCCTTATCCCCTCCCTTAGAATACCCACTGTATCTATCTCCATGGCTTTCACTTCGCACATGTCCTCTAGGACCCTGACTCTCTTGAAGAACACTAGATATGCTTTGATTATTTGGCTGTGACATGGGCCTGGGTGGCGGGCTATGCATAGCAAGCATATCATTATGCTCACGATCACGAGGAGGAGCTGGTGGGTGATACATCATCTGATGGCTTCTAGACACATGTTCTGGCGGAGTTATTCTATTGTTTTTGGATCCTGGGACCCCTGGTAATGGAGTGTGCGCAGTGCTCGGGCTAGCAGAGTTACTACTAACATCCCTACTCCTATCTGGGCCAGACGCACTCTTGGGGCCATTGAGATCTGGGGTGTATGGGCGGTTCAATGGTGAAAATTCGCCCTGCCTAGACGGGGCAGGAGGCAGTTGATGGGTGGATATTGGGGACGGGTGTGGATGAGGCGGCGGCGGAGGGTCGCTAGCTCCAAGCATCGAAGAGATTGACATGCTGGGTCGGCTCGTAGGAAGGCTAGGTAGAGATGGTAGATCGCGTCCAGGACCCCCACCGGGGCCTTGGGGGAAAATAGAGTGCGGAGGACCGGATGAGTGGTGATGTCCAGGGGGAGGTGGTCTGAGCGGCTGTGGTTGTGACTGCGGGGGTGCCAAAGGATTATGATGGGGGGAACTTGGCGGTGGCATTGCTCGGTGATGCTGAGGTGGAGGTGGAGGGGGTGGGGGGTGCTGAGAATATTGGGGGTGCGGTGGTGGGTGTTGCGAATGTTGCGGTGGCGGCTGCTGATGTTGATGGGGTGGGTGTTGCGACTGCTGGTGCTGGTGCTGGTGCTGCTGGTGCTGTGGATGTTGGTGCTGCTGCTGCTGGTGCTGGTGCTGCTGCTGGTGCTGCTGGTGCTGCTGGTGTTGATGTTGGTGCTGCTGGTGCTGCTGGTGCTGATGCATCATTGCTTCTTGCGTGGGGTTTCCTGCAAAGTAAAAATTAAAAATAAGTTTGTGCCCCCCGAGTGATTCACGATTTAGCGTGCAAAAAAGGAAAAAGGAAGGACTCGGGGATGAAAGCGATGCCAATCCAAGAGAGAGAAAGTGATCGTAGTAACCAACCTCGGTACATGCGTGGCGAATTATGCCCACTGGGAATTATCTGATGGGCTTCAGGAGTAGATGTTCGATTAGGAGGGAGAAAGGGTGAACCGCGACTTGATGTAGGATTAATTGAACCGTTCTGGGGTACGGATTCTGTCCCGAGACCAACAGTAAGCATCCAGTTTCACTAAACCCAATAAAATGGCTGTTGTTTATGCTTCCTAAACTAGGCGGCGGGAAAAGGTCAAAGGGGAAAAGAAGAAAAAAAGCACGAGGGCGAGCAATGACGAGCAAGGACTCGTTGTGTAACCCCCCCTCAAAAAAGCACAAAAACAAAAAACACGAGGAACAGAGAAGAAGGGGGCAAAAGCAAATAAGTCGCAGAAACGGGACAGAACCGAGAAAGAGGAAATCGGGTGGGAAAAATCTAAATGTAACTGGGCTGAGAGAAATTTAGTTACTGACCGTGCCGCTGAGGTTGTTGGGCCGGATGAGGATGAGGAGGTGGAGGTGGAGGAGGGGGCGGCTGTCTAAAGGTTCCAGATCCACTAATTCTCTCCATGTCGGGGGACCTTGGAACATCCTTGTAAGGTTGTCGCGAGGGCGGAATGCCCGGGTGAACCATTTGCTGGGGGTGGTGATAGTGTGAGTGTGGGTGCGGACGTTGAGTGTGGTGAGGATGTGAGTAGAGATCACTCACGGGAGGAGTGCGAGTGTCTATTCGTGATCGTTTCTGTGACGCTTGTGGCAGAGTGTGTTCACGGTCCATCTCTGCATGGCCCTGAGGGGGTGGAGGAGGAGGAGCGCGAGGAGGAATGCCGACCGGAGGAGGGCCAAGCGCAGGATGACGATGTTCCATTGACGAAGACGGGGCCGGGCCGGGCCAGGAGGAGGAGGAGGAGCGTGAAGACAAACGAATTCAGTGACGAAAGACCTACAGCAGAGGGCAGAAATGATGACGACAACAACCAACAGGATAACAGATTCCCCAAGGAAAGAATAGAAAATGGGGGGGAGGAGGGAAGGACTGGGGAGACTCTCGCGATAACCGAAGAGGAGAAGGGCAGAAAGGGTTGTAGGGGAGACGGAGGGAGGAAGGAAGGAAGGAAGAAAGGAAGAAAGGCTTGAGTGAGAAGGAACCACACCGATCCAGACACACCGACACGCACCAACTGCCACCCACCACCACACGGAGGCACCAAAATAGGTGCGGACAGCGGGAAAAAGAAAAGCGGAGTGGGAGCCGGGAAGAAAAGGCAACAAAAAAATCAAAAAAGAGCAGCAAAACGAGGGGGGGCCCTGGGACGAGAGCGGATGCAAGACAGACCCAACAGAAGCAAGCAGATGCAGACGTGACACCGGCACAAGATGAGAGAAGATGGGGGGGGAAAGAAAGCGGCAATGGCAAGTGAGTGGTAGTTGTATTGGAAGTGGTAAGTGTTGTGAGAAGGGTTGGAATGGAAATGAATAATGAGCAGTGGAGAGGACGGGCGGCGGTGGTGGTGGTGGTGTCTGAGCTGGCTGGGATGCAGGGCGAGTGATGGAGGAGAAAAAAGGTGCAGTGGGCAACGAGAAGTGAGCAGCGAACAGGGTGCGAGGATGCGAATGTGAGGGAACGGATGTGGAGGGATTCTGTACGAGGGGGTGTGTGCCACCGCCGAGTGACGAACCTACCTACCGTATCTGCCTCTAGCATAGATACCGGACAGCTACCGTCCTCCGTGGACAAGACAGGACCGGTACGCTACTCACAAACCAGGCAAAGCAGGCAGAGTGACAGGCATTCAACATGCGGTGGACCGTACCTGTGCCGAGGCAGTCAGGCAAAAGTGCCTGACAACCGAAGGACCCAACACTATCATACGAAGGAGCAAATTGCTCGGGCGAAGCTTGAGGGAAGGAGATGGGATGGATGGGTTGGGTATCAGAGGTACTCGTATTTACAATGGCACAAGAACAGGATCTAAAAGTTGGGGAGGGTGCGGGACTCTGGGTTGCGGTGACGGGCAGCGGGTACCATCGTCACCCTCATCGGTGACAGCTGGAGAAGGGGAAAAGGGAGGGACAGGCCACGGTATGGGCGATGTGTAAAAGTTGTTGCAATAGGGTAGGTAGCAAGGGCGTCAATGTGTGGGCCGCCCTCTCCTTCCCTTTCCCTCCGCTCTGGTACAGTACCGGTACGGGTACTGTATCATTCAGGATTGCGGCAGGTAGGAATGGACATGCGAGTGCACGGGTATGTCGCACTAAACTCTATTGCCGTACGCTACCGTACTCACTCCACTCTATCGGACGTATCATGTACGGTATGGACACTCTCCCCTTCTGCCTTTTTCGCTCGGCTTGGTCGCCTGCGGCCAAGTTCCACTTTATCTTTATTTTTTTTCTTTTTCCACTTCTCACTTTTCCTTCCCATTCCCAAAAGCCTTGCCAATGGGAGGGAGAGGAGATAAAATTGGAAAGGAAAGGAAAAAAGAAAAAAGCCAAAAGGACTGGTGGACCCCTGTAGGTGCATTTTCCCCGAAGAGGGAGTTGTCGCGGGGAGTCCCTGTTCAATGCACCTGTGGGACAAGGGAAGGATGGGTGATGTTATTGGCTTTCTCAGGGAAAAATGTCATAACGCACTCCTCCACCATTTGACCACGGTATGATACTCTTCCAGCGGTGTCACTCGTCACTCACTCACACACAAACTCTCTTCTCGAGCAAACGGTTTTTGGGGCGACCCCACACCAAAATAAACTCACACACACACACCTTATAATAAATTTGATAAACACACACACAACTTCCCCCTCCCTGTCACGGAGTCACCCACACTCTGGATCGATATCACAAGATAGGGTATCATACCGTAACACACAATTCTCACCCACCCACAATCACTGATCCCACACCAATCATCACGCCCACATCCGTCCCATTCGAGCATCTCCAAGACGCTTCCCTATCCAGTCGATCTTCACCTGCGCAGCCCATACCGGTATCGCGAGAGAAGAGCTGGACGGGTTCCCTCCCTCACTGGTTACATGGATGAGGAGCTCACTGCAGCTGCATGGGAATTCTCACTCTGGCATACCGGTACGAGTACAGCCACTGGGGGGGGACTGTACCCTCCTGCACCCAACTTTTCCCACCTCTCTTCTCTCTTCCCTCTCCCTCTCCCTCTCCCTCTCCCTCTCCCTCTCCTTCCCCCTTCCCCTTCCCCTTCCTCCCTCCTTTTTCGTGGGACGGACACCGTTACCATCGCCAGATCCCCCCCATCACCCCCACTGCCACTCCCACCACTCGCATCCACTGCCATCCGCCACACACACACGACAACCAAGTCACCGGTGCATCGAAACCATCCAACCCTTATCACTCTCCCTCACTCGCTCGCCTTGTTCGGATCGCGGCTGCCCGCTGACGATAACTTATCGCTTCCTGCTTTACAGGAGCATCTACCCCTACTGTACTGTACTGGTACCGTACCCTACTTTACATAGGGATATCTACCCTTGTTTATCGCAGGCAACTGACTTTTCCCTTTCTTTCTTTCTTTGCCCTTGCTTTATTTTATACGCCTGGGTGTACTGCACGCCTCTTTCTATCGTGCTTATTTGGTTTGGGTAGGGTAGTGGTCTTTTTTTCTTTTCTTTTTTTTCTTTCCCTATTCCTATGGTTCACCAGTAGCAGCTGCTTAGCTTGCTGGCCCCCCCTTTAACTGTCGTCATTATCATCGTGTCGCGAGCGGTGAGGCACCACACGGTTATAGCCATCGTCATCCTCATCCACAACCACTCCTCAACCGACAAACAGATAGCTTGCTTCCCACAGCGTTCTCTTGACACTTACCCCGTTTCCACCCTCGTTTTTAGCAATGGATGATTTACCTCCAGCGAATACCACAACCCCTCGCCGTCAATCACCCCTACCCTCCATCCGCCTGCCTCTCCCCGGCTCCCCTTCGTCCAGTCTCGCCGTCTACAAGGCTCGCTTCAAGGCTGCCTTCGCCGGTGCTGACCCACGGATCTGTGCTGCTTTTTGGCTATTTGGTCTGGCCTCCAGCGAACCATTTCTCATTCCTCACCCCTCCCTCGTCTGATTTATCCAACTAACCTTTCTGACCCCCCCCCCCCCTTTCAGGCCTTATCAACAATGTCCTCTACGTAATTATTTTATCCGCAGCCCTTGATCTCGTCGGCTCGACCCTGCCAAAGGCTATAGTGCTCCTCGCCGATGTCCTCCCTTCCTTCTTGACAAAGCTTGTGGCTCCATACTTTGTTCACCTCATCTCTTACCGCATGAGAATTCTGACATTGGTGGTCTTATCCTTCACCGGCATGCAGCTAGTGGCCTGGGCCGACACCCTGCCAGAGCGTTTATTCGGCGTCGTGCTTGCCTCCGTGTCCTCGGGTTTGGGTGAGTTGTCGTTCCTGAGTATGACCCACTTTTACGGAGCCTTTGCCGTGCCCTTCTGGTCGTCGGGAACCGGGGGGGCAGGACTTGTCGGAGCGGGGCTTTATGTGTTTGCTACCAGCTGGTTCGGGTTCAGTGTCAGGGGGAGCTTGATGGTGTTTGGCTTTTTGCCAGCTATAATGCTTGTCGCATTTTTCGGAATCCTGCCTTTGGGTCCTTTACGAGGAGGGAATGGTTATGAACCGTTGAGGGACGGCGATGAGATCATTGATCCAGACCTTGAAGACCATAGTCCAGCCGGTGGGTTGCTGGCGCCTTCGGGCCGCTCTGCCAGTGGACACACATTCCCTGCGGTCAGCGTCGGCTATGCAACCGGCGAAAAGACGTTCGCTGGTCAGGTTGATGTTGCATGGAGGGGCTTTCGGGCAAACTTTAGAAAGATACAGCATTTGTTTCTTCCCTAGTACGTTGACCTTTTTTGCATGAATGGCCTAATTGTTAATCCTATCGTAGTATGCTTCCATTACTCCTGGTCTACATTGCCGAATATACCATCAATCAAGGTGTTGCCCCAACGCTTCTATTCCCGCTAGCCTCTATGCCCTTTAAGAATTACCGCGATGCATATCCCATGTACAACACAATCTACCAGACTGGTGTTTTCATTTCACGCTCTTCAACTCCCTTTGTCCGTGTGCATGGGCTCTACCTACCAGCTTTGCTGCAAGTAGCCAACTTGGTGCTCCTGGTACTTCATTCCCAGTACAACTTTCTTCCAAACATTTGGATAATCTTTGTGGTCGTATTCTGGGAAGGACTGCTCGGTGGACTGGTCTATGTGAACACATTTGCCGAGATAACTGACAATACGCCCGAAGATGAGCGCGAGTTCTCGTTGGGGGCCACCACAGTGAGCGATTCCGGCGGTATCTGTATTGCGGGTTTCATTAGTTTGTGGCTGGAAATGTACCTTTGCCAATGGCAGGTTGATAGAGGAAGGGATTACTGCCGGCAAACTTGATTCTTTCCCTTTTATGGATACCCTTTCCCTCCCTTCCCTCTTTCCCTTCCTTTTCTTATTCTACTTGCCGTATTTGTTTATATACTGGGCCGGAGTTTGTCGAAGACTTGGTTTTTTTTTGTTATGAAAGGTGTCTTAACTGTTTTCTTGTATCGTTATTGCAAGTGTAGATTATTATATATTATATACCAGTTAGAATATCAATCCTATCTTAGCTGATTACGACTTGCCGCCTCATGCCATCCCATGCCGTACCGGTACTCCTCCGGCATATGCCGAATAAGGCAAACAACCCATCCCCGGCTCGCGTAAATCTCGATATCTTTTGCACCACCCGGCTGACCGCCAACCTAGCCTGGCCTAGCCTGCGACATTCTGCTGTACGAGTTCCGTAGCCCAGCCTCCCTTCCCTCCCTTCCGTACCCCGTCCCCGGAACCGCAACTTGGTTACCATATCATCCTACCCAACCCCGGTATAGTACCAACCTGTCGGAACCCACTTCTCATCGGATCGTAACTGTAATTCGATTAGTCGCGTCGATGGAGCATAACATAACTATCTTAGCATCTCGTCATCTCTCTCTCTCTCTCTCGCTTGGCAAGTCCCATTTCTAGAGGGGATGGGGTACAGTACCGTAGGTTTGCTGCTAGCGTCGCTGCTAGGGGGTCCAGTACTAACCAACTTATAGCTTTGATGACGGGGGAGTTTGTTTTCGTTTTGGCGCTGTTGCTGGTATGTATTGTGAATAGTAACTTATGGGAAGGAAGGGGTATGGTTGGGAACGGTTTGTGCATGGAGTATCACTCGTTCTTTTGTGTGTTTGGCCCCCTGGCTGGGGTGGGGGGAGGCCGGAGTTTTGTGGGGTTTTATGTATGGATTGATTGCATAATGATATTATTTGCCTGGGCGGTAAGTGATTGTTTTCTTTTTCTTTTCCAAATCGGGTTGAGGTATATATAATATTATATAGTTGTATAGTAAATAATTGGCATTGTTGGAACTTGCGATACCTATCATTCCTTCCTTCCTTCCTTCCTTCCTTCCTTACCTGGACTAATCCATTTCCCATCTCTGATCATTGACCAACTAATGGATCATGTATCGTCGTTTCTTGGCCTGGGGCAGGGAAGGAAGGAAGGAAGGAAGAAAGGTGCACTTGCAAGGTATCATACTGTACAAGTTCAGTACCTAGGTATTATTCTATGAGCCGGGGGGTATAATAATATCATGCTCGAGTTAGTCGACGGGATGGTTGGGCTATATAGGGAGTATCATATGGGTTGGTTGGCCGGGAAGGAAGGAGGAGGATCGATTCCTTCGCCTTCCGTCGTGAGTACGCACGGTGTGGAAAGAAAGAAAGAAGCCTCTATTATGTAAAAGGTAGTTTGGAGAGATATTTTGTATGTAAATAGGATACTGTACTGTATTTTAGAAAAACAGCTAGGGCGTAATGGCGACAATAGACTACGAGACGGGGAAACAGCGGAATGGATGGGGAGCGGGGGAGAAACGAAACGAAACGAAACACCACGAGAGAGTTCACGCGACCGAAACTCGATCGCACAGCTCAGGGGTGGGGAAAGTTTCTCTTCATAAACAACGTTGCAACTAACTAAAGGTAAAGACGGGAGTAGATATAACTACAACAAAGTCCTTTTTATCCCTCCACGGACCACCACAGATGCCCCATGCTATTGGACGTATGCCCTTCATTCCGCTTGCTCGCCCTCGTGCTAACAAAGGAAAGACAAACTCCCACTGCTCATACCCTCCGGGTATATAACCTTCATGCGTCGGACTCTTGTTGAACGCCTTCCTTACATCTTTCCCGGCGGATGCATCGGTCCAAAGCTCAAGCTCATTCCCGCAGCCAAAATTGCTTTCCCGAAAGCTAAAGCGTGCTTCTAAAGCCAAAGCGCGGGCGCGCTCCCAGAAAGATCCAAACAACGAAACCATCCTGTAGACATGCCGAGCAGCATCTCACGGTTTCCAACACTGTAGTGTGGGCCGTCGCTAGCGTCCGACCAGGAAAAGAGAGAGATGAGAGACCTTGATTGGGTGATCCATCAACTTCTCTACAGCTGATAACTCGAGCAATCCCTCAACATTCTCGCATAGGTTGAATTTCCCCACGGGGCTGAATGGGTCACACACAGCTCCATCTCAGATATCCAGAAGCTACGGTAGTTGCTGAGTAGCTAGAACCAATGCTGGGAAGAGACCCTAGCTGGGAGGTACGAACGAAGCTTCCATAAAAGATAGACTCGTTGGGGGTGCGGGATGTCTAAAGCTGGATCGAAAAGCTCTGCGTAGTGGGGTTGTAGTGATATCCTAAGTTATACCACATTATGGGAAGTCTATATTCCAGAGCGGCCCACTAGCCAACGAGCGAGTGATAGCGCATGCTTGTTCTGGACGTCCGGGGTGTGGCTAGGGGCTACATTCGCGTAACGTAATCCAGCCCAGTGCAGCACCCGCTAACTACTCTGAGGGGGGCACCGAACTGTAACAGGAGAGTATTGCGACTTCTTTCCTCTTGATATTAATACCAGGAAGTTTCTTGTGTGTGTTATTTCTTGCCACTCTGACATCGGGACGGACGTGATTGGCTTGGGTGCCCTGTGCCGTCCGGGGGGGGGGTGCCCGAGTGCTTGGGTACTGATTGGTGTGCACGTCCCACTCGCAGGTGTTCGAGCGGGAGCCCGGTATGGACGGGACTTGGAGGTGTGGGGGTGGTTTTTTGGTTTTGAAGAAGTGCTGCAGTCTTACAACCTCAGCCAGGTTGGGGGCACCTGACAGGCAGTTGGTCGCACTCCAGCCTGGGCAGCGGGCCACAGGAGAAAACACCCCCGACAAAATTGGACAGTGAGTCACAATAGAGATAACTACTGGTCAGATTCAAAAGTAAATTCGGTCCCCCATTTCTTCCCCAAGCGGTGATCTCTTAACGCCAAGGTTTCCCAATGCTTTTGAATCCGACGAGTACTAGGAGTCTGTGCGACAATCGGTCACCACGAATTCCGGGATCAAGCCTTGTTGCGGTCACAACACCTGGGTGCTACGAAGGTTTCGGAAACGTGGACCGGAGGTGCCGAGAAGAGAGCGCAGCGCGGCCCACTACCGTCCAACGGGTGGTGTGGTGCTCCTGAGGGGTAAGCCCTGTAAGGAAAGAAAGGAAGTATAGAACCTGTCCCGTACTGTACCGTCAGTAAATATGTAGTGGCATACAGAGCTGCCTCGGGATAGGGGTAACTGACCTGGCTCTCTCGCTCGGGTCCGACACCCGTCCTAGGCTAGAAAAGTAGGTATGCCTTTTATTAAGGTTTTGTATAGGCGCAGCAGGTTTGGATCGGGCTTGGAAGGGGAGAGGGTATGGGGTTCATAATCCCCTCCCTCTCCCTAATGCCTGATATCCACCAGCAGCTATGAAAGGCACCCCTCAAACAAGAGCGGAACCAAAAGTAGCTAGGAGAGAAGGTGACAAGAATGGCGTCTTGCACGACTTGCTTCCTAAAACCGACTACTGGGTGCTGTGGTCAAACCTAGCCCTTGAGATATTACCCGGGGGGAGGTTCGGAATCATCTCTGCTCGAACAGCAAAGCAATTCCAGGATAACCTGACCAATTCGTGATCCCGGGCGCGAGGCACAACGTTTCCGCAGAAGACTATTTCCTGGCGTGAAATCTCACAGATGCAGCCGATATATATATAGCCATCGCGTCCCCCAATGGCCCCATATATATAAAAAAGCAACAAACACTTTAGAATAAATCTAAGCTCTGTTGAAAATGAGGGTGTTTCTTCGGAAAAGCGTGGGCATGCTGCTCCCGCGAGCGAAATAGACACCGCGAGACACAGCATGAATATCTCAGCCAACCAAAGTAAATGCCCTCTACCAAGTGCCCATAGCATCGACTGTACGAACCTAGAGCATAAAGGCTCAGAGGCAAGACTGCCCGATCTACCGAGTGATACCCCATGATGGACATCAATTGGGGGTCTTCCTGAATACCGGGATAGGTACCGTAAGAACCCAAATAAGGGAGATATGTGCTAGAGCACTGCGTTTACCCCTCTTAGATTTCCCGTGGTATGGCGAAGGGTAGACGTAATATCCACTGAAAACCCTACAAGGTCCTGACGCAGGGCACATTTCCCATCCTCTCGAATCGCCCTATTCGTCTTTGGTATTGACAAGACGACTTCGGTTCGGGTGAGAGAAAGGAGTTGCTAGGTAGGCTTCACTTAGTAACAGCTACTAACGGGATATCTGAGCAATCGGCGTCTTCCTACATGTTCAGACTGTCGTTCGGGTTCTCGTTCAGTCAAAGCTCACAATGAGGACGTATTCGCACAGGTTCGCAAGGTTAGGACGGCAGGAAGGGTGGGGGTAAAAAAAGCCATTGTTTCCAACCATCCGAGGGCCCGGCAGGGCCCTGCAAGGGTACTGCCAAGAGCCCTGGACCTGACCGGACGGCAGACCTTACAGGGTGAGACATGTGTGTTCAGGGTAAGGGGGGACAGCGGGAGATGATGGAGGACGGCAGGCGGCGGCAGGCGGCGGCCGGGGGATGGTGGGGGACCGTGGGGGACCGCACAGTGATGTCTCATGATACTTCTATGTTCGAAGGTGCATGATTTCAATTTGCGCTAGTACCGGAGGTCCAAGACAGAGGACTATGGTCCCTTACGGTCCGTCCCGCCCTCACCTTCCCGGGCGTAGTCTGTCCTAGTGTTCGTGTTTGCTGCCCTTTTGGTCAAGGAGGATCTCGCTTTCGTCTTCGTCGTCTTCGCCTCTTGCTTTCATCTCAGGAGGGAGGAGTTTTTCTTCCACAACATGCCTGCCGATAACCACCTGATCTATCCCTATAAAGTGCAGGTTGAAACTACAATACGCAAGTGGGGGTATCGACGAAAGCCTATGAACACAATTCCATGCTTCACAGTACTTTCCGGCGAGGACGCTTAGCTGGTATCGCAGGTTGCAAACCGCTTTCTGGAGCGACGCTTGCAAACTTGCACTAGCGAGTGCGATCCTGAATGGTATAGGTGGGTACCACAGACGAGTGCCGGCGGTCCAGCAAAGAAACAAGAACAACATCGGGCGTTTCGCAACGCCTCCGTCTAGACGAGCCGTTACCACTCGTTGGTAGCTCGGTGGAGGGAATGGCGAGCATAGAAAGAATCCCACAGAACCTAGCGTTCGTTGCATGGTCAGTGAAATTATAACAAAAGATTGATCTGATAGAAAACTTACCTGCTTGACAGCTAACCCCGATGGCGAGAAGGTGAGAGCGTATGGGTCTTTGCAAAAAACCCTCTTTCGTACACCATCCTAGTGAAAGTATACGGAGTAGTAAACCTTCCTCCTCTTTCTACATCTATCCGTCCGCCGGGGCGATTCCGCCAACCGTGCACTGGGGGCCATACCCCCACAGTCCCTAACGTATAGGAAAGAAAACCGACGGGACAAGAGAATAATGTCGTGCTCTAATACCGCGATCGTATCCACTTAGATGCTATTATCTATCCTTCCAGAAATCCAGGGGTGCGGCACCCGTTCCTGCCTTCAATCAGACCTCCCCACCCGGGAGCTCGGTATTTTCGGCACATTGGGTTTACTCTAACCGTGATCTAGGACGCTGGAGCCTCTCCTAGTCCTAGTAAGGTTTGGTGTTTTTTCTTCTTTTTTATTTGTCTCGGAGAGCTGGTTTTTTGGTGTTTGTCGATTCTTTTCATGAGGAGGAAGGAAACCTTGCGCCACCTGGCGTATGGTCTGATTATTAAAATTCTTAGGGCATGTCATTATAGGGGTATCGGATATTGTGATTGGCACGGCTGGGCCATGTGTAACTAACCAGAACTTAATGCGGATGTGAAGCCGGAGTTTGTGAATTTTAGATCAGATAGACTGAGGTAGGGTTCGTAGCATCTCTTGTCCGATCGTGGTCGTTACCATCATTCCACTGGTAGCGCAGTGAGAGCAACACACTTGCACCCCCAACAGCCGCCAGAGGAGAGAGTGACGGGGCAAGAGAATAACGACGTGCTCCCCCCAACTTCTAATCCCACATTCGAATCATCCTATCTACTTTTTTTCCTCATCTGCCTTGTCGTAAAAACCCAATGTTCTCAGCATACTGAGCATTCTTTCACCTTTTCGGCTCGGATCGCATGAAAGAATGAAGTATTGTACAAAAGTTTGTCGATGGGTTGTAACTTAGAGCAAGTGTGGAGTCGGAGCTTGGTAAAGTCTGGACCAGAATATAGTGGATAGGGTTCGTAATGCCTCCTTTCCGGACACGACCATTGCCAGAGAGTGTGCACAGGGCAGTGCACCTTCCCCCTCTTCCTTCAATCCGTTGTTAAAGGTCATTCCGCTAGTAATGCACTGAGAGCGTGCCCTCACATGTGCCCACACGCAACAGCTATCCTAGCAAGGAAAGCCATGAGATGAGAGAATAACGTCGTATCCTCTCCGATCCCCAATCACACACTCGTATCCGCCCATACTACTATCTTGTCTCTCCCACCCCGTAGGACACAGAAGGTCACGATTGGACCGTGAGATCTTGTCATATGAACCTTCCGGCCAGCTGTAGAAATCGAGCTCGTTTTGCGAGGTAATCGGAACATATCTTGCTTCGAGGAGAATATTATGCCTATCCGTGGGGTGAGCGCCCTGGGCCCAGTCTCAGGAGCCCACGCTCTCAGCCCATTGGGCCTTCCCTTCCTTAGCTTCTGCGGCCAGGGTTGGCAGGGGTTTCGAGAGGCTGATATAGCGTAGTGGGTGAGGTGTTGAGTGTGTGTGTGGGGGGGGGGGCTGAGGAATTGAGAGGCAAGTGGTCTAGCGCAGGTAGATTAGTGTGATGGGAAATAAATTGGCGAGTGATAGGGAGTGAAGGAGGGTGACCAACCTTAAAGCAGCTAGGAGGAATTCTCCAGCTGTTATACCTGAGAATGCTCATCAAGGTTGTTTCGCTTTCTCTTTCTTTCACCCTGGTAAAGGGGTTGGGAATGGCTTCCGGTCCCGGCTCTGCCCGCCCATTGCTTATCTTTGTAGAGGAATCTTGAAGCAAGAAGGCACACTCCTTCTATTCCAAGCATGCTAGAAATGCGTTTTCGTCATCTCTAGTCATTCGCAAAACTTCCTCACAAGAAATTATAGAAAGAAAAGATAACAGGTCCCGCTCTTTCCCCCTAGCAGGACACGGATTGGACATGAAGAAGGTGCCCATGCGGAGAATCTGCCCTCCAGCCGGTCACGCATGTCCCTCCCCAAATATGCAAAGCGAGATCTGTGTTGTCGCGAGGCTAGGTAAGAGCGCGATAAATAGTCCAGAACGTGCTTTGAGTTTGGCGCGTCCTCAGCTGCCTTATCATGCAGGGAGCGGGAGGACATGAGCCACGCTTCTTAGCGGGAGCCAGTCCTCGACATTTTGTGGAGGGAGGGAAAGATGTCGCAAGGCTGTAGGCTAACAAGACTTCCCCTTAGATGGTAGTCTTGTTTGGAAAAACTTCTGCTGCTGAAGCGTGGGTGACATCTGTTCAGATTTCACCCATCTGAATGGACTCGGGGGAGGAGGATTTCACTCTCCGCGGCTACTCTTTCTTGGCCTAAGAACATAGTCTTAGAGATTTCTCTAGAGGGGCGAGTTCCCCTGAGCATGACAGCGATATCCTTGTTCTGGATGACTGTCATTACCCCCAACCTCGCTGATACCTAAGGGTTCGTGTATACAGTAAACGCCCCGCCGCACCGCGTTGGCTCAGAGACACCTCCGGGGCTCCGCGAGAAGCCACACTGACACGGGGAAAGCATATATCATGCTGACATCCTTTCGCTCACTAACCCATTTCTTCTACTACCAGCACCCAACTCCCGGGCTGAGTGAATCTCGGCACATTCGGGCGCCCAGGACTGCAAACTTAAGCATGCATGAATTATATCAACGAGACAAGAGCGTAAGAACTTAGGCGCGCCTGTGGGAGCCGTGGTGAAGATATACGATAGAGGTATTGTGTATTTACGCCCGCAAGTTTTCGTTGATCCAGATGAAATCAGTACTCATTCTTGAGAAGGTTCGCTAGGGATCGGTCATGAGCCGTTCTTTCTGTTCTTGTAGTGGTGGTGGGAACGGGGCCGAGCGGAATAGAGCGGGGATGAAGGACTGTTTTGGGTGTGACTTGGGAATTTATTCTTTCCCATTAAATCGAATTCCGCTTAAAGGAGGAGCGGATAGAGTGGAGCGGTTTCTGTCTGGAGGGCCCAGGACTAGAGACACTGGAGATAATCGATGTCAAACGGGGGGTCTGGAAAGGTTTGGTTTCCAGTGGACCCAAAACCAATCAGATAGCGGGCCTTAGTTTGTCGGGCACTGCGTAGGATTCTACCGGTACGACGAACGTCCAGCCACCCACCCACCTCAACCAAACCTAGCCCCCGCCCCCGGCGGAGAGTAGGTCGGGAGATTGCTGATGCGGGTTATGAGCGCCTTGCTCTTCCCCCCTTCCTCCCTCGAAAAAACCAAGCGGGCTTCACTTCTCGCACCGTGCACACTAGTGATTCTAGAAATTGCATATCCTCTCGGGGAACATGTGATCGTTCGCACAACTTTGACGCTGCGGTTGCTGGCATTTTCCCCGTCAAGCTGAATGCTGCATGCAGTCTACAATTTAACTACTGACAAATAGCGGAATTAGCGCTATCAAGTAACGCCCCGAAGAGCTTAATTCAGGGGGATCACTATACCTTCTCCCTCCTCTTTGCCAGGAGGCGCTATTCACCCCCAACCCCCATCCTATTGCTAGCTTTGGCCATGTAAATCCGAGTTCAGGGACTCTCCAAATCCACTGGATCCTGCGCTTGGTCACCGTGACCAAGGTTTTGTCCGGTGGAGGGACAAGAAGTTCCCAGAAAGGCGATTCGGGGCCCCGCTATCTATTCCAAATTGGGTTTTTTTGGCTGTCGTTAGGCTTGCGGATAGTATTGTGGGGGTGCGTCCGAGACATTGCGGTAGTTTTTTTGTCTGCTTGCTATGTCTCGTTGAATCTTAAGCTGACCGAAGCAGAGATGTGGCAAGACTTGTAAGTTAGGTGCTAGAATGGTTCTAATACGTTTAGAATAAGGAGGGAGGGCTAGCGTTTGTGTAGAGCATTGTTTGCAGAACATAAGGCAATTCGGTAGCGGTCGTTGGAGGAATCCCAGAATGGTGTAACAGTGAGAATCACATCCGGTCACTCGTAGTGCAGAGCAGGCTATACTGTCTGGGTTTTCGGGGTCCCAGCTAGCTTTGCGTTTTCTTCACTTTTTATCCCCTTGATATCCCGGAAATTGCAGGGCTGTTCGGGGATCCGGTTATGGCGGAGTAGACTGGCAGGGCGTATTGCTCTATTCGATAATCACCTTATTAGCCGCAGTACTAATAGAGCCCATGCAACGAATGAGGGAGGGGGGATTTACCTTCGTCTTGAAGAGGAAAACAAACACCGAGCGTGGTCTAAATTTGCTTCACCGGAGCTTCAATCTTCTCCTCTACCGTGACATCTGAGAGAGGTTTTTGGGATGGGCTTGATGCGTTTTACTCATCGTGAGCGAGCAGCAGGTTGAAAATGCGCGGCGGGGGGGGCAGAACGGAATGAATCCATTCTGCCCACCATGCCTTTTTCCTACTTCACCGGGGGGTACAGTCACTACCCACCCCCCATCTGGATTGATAGCCTAGCACGGGGTACTCAATAGGGGGTGGGTGCTCGCTTTCGGGAGAGTAAGGCACTGCTCAAGCACACCCGGCTAGGAGTGGAAGAGCTTATTGCCTCTTAATGGCGTAAGCACACTCTGAGCCTTGCTCAGAGTGTCTACATCTTCGCCAGATGCATCGAGATGGTGTTGGTGATGCCCTGCCGTTCGAACTGTAGTTGTAATACTCAAAGGGTAGGGCTGGTAAAAAGTGAGGTATGGAAATCTCTGAAAACCACATTAGTACAAGAAACGACGCTGGTGAGATCGAGATGGCACTTACAGTATAAAATTCTAGTTCCTAGTAAAGTCGCACTCGCGTCGCCAACTCCCGCATGTTCTTTTCCTTTTCTGAAATATGTACTGCAGGAGTGGGTGCAGTCCTACTTCATAGTGGGCCGGGATTTCTAGCAGTATGCTAATCTCCGGGACGTTGGAGGGTGGCCCTGCGTAGGTAAGGTGGATGAAGAGAAGCGGGTGTGGCGAGGCTTAAGAAAGAGAAAGGGGAGAGTGGGATTTTTTTTTTTTTTTTTGAGTTGTGTCGTGTCTGCTAAAGGTGTTATGGAGTAAGGGCAGGGGCGTATAAGAGAGTAGGGTGAAGTAGAGGTCATAGGCTAAAGTGTTGGAGAGGGTACATAATATATATACATATATTGCTATAATAATATATAATATGGCAGTGAAGTAGTGATGCCAGAAAAAATGGGAACGAGGCAGGGATTCGTGAGAAGTATATATACCGGTTAGGACTTAGTAAGCAGTCCAGTAGAGCAGTACCTCTACGACCCATTGCGATAATAGAGGGTGCTTTGAGGCATATGGCCTAACAAACTAGCCACATCATGAGAGGATAGAAAACAAAACAAGTATCGTATCATACTCATCCAGCCACGCTCCCCCCACCCCCTTCCGCTCATCCTTCCGTCCTCTACGCTGGTTATCCGACGCGGCCATCCCGCATAGCACGAATCACAAACAACAATTAAAATGCTACACCCTATTTCGTACAGCTCAAGCATCGGCAAATCCCATTTGCTGACTTCCTCAGCCTATGATACCATCTTAATAGTCCCAAACACACTAGAGAAAAAGGAATTAAAAATATATTTAAAACCTATTAACAAAGCCCCCCCTCTCCCCATTTGTTCCCCCACATTTCCCTCCCGCTCTGCTCCCTTGCCCCGGCCTGCCATATCCTGCCGTAATCCCGCCCATCACTAGCCAGCAAACATCTGAAACAGCAGCACACCCACTCACTCACGCAGGTGTTAGGATTGAGAGAAGAGCAAACAAGCGAACCAATGGGCGGCAATACGTGCTTTCCCAGAAAAGGAAAATACCAACGTCAACTCCAGAGTAAAATAGGAACCACAAACAGAGAACACACCAGCACCCGTCCATAGAGTACGAAGAAAAAGAGGAAGAAAAAAACAAAAAAACAAAGAAAAACGGAAATGTACAGAAGAAGCTGCGAAATTTTTAAAGTCTCGTAAGCGTCGTAAAAGAGGAAATAATTTAAGAATCATCATCCTCAAGTTCATCCTCATGGACAATTCTAAGGGTTTCCTCAATAAGGAGGAGGTCGTGCTCGATCATTTCTGCCCAATTCTGAATGTCACCGATTTCCTGCAGAAGTTAGCAAACTGACCTGGGAGCTTACAGGAAGGGATAAAAACAAACCTTCAGCTTGGTTCTAGCTCCATCTGCCATGCCACTCCACTGACGGGTAGTCTTCCCGAGGGCAGCGGTGCGATTCCTTAAGGTCTTACTTTGACTCTCAAGAGCACTGGCATTGGAATGAATGTTGGTTATGCGTTCACGGAGTTCCATATCAACGGATGCACCGAGAGTGTGGAGCTCTTGCGTGAGGGTTTGACGGGCCTCATCTGATTCACCCTCGATCGTTAGTACGGGTGGGCAGTGAGTTGGCGGAAAGACAACGCACCAGCACGCTTGAATCGGTCCTTCCTGACGAGGGCGTCTTCCTTGATAAGCCTTGAAGCCATTGCAGGATAATACGTGGATCAATAGTATAGAATAGAAAATAGATCGATGGATAGATAGAAAGCTTGCGTTGGCAGAGAGCGTGCGATTGATGTTGAGGAAAAAAAATGAAAGTAAAGGGCGAAATCCCTAGCCTAGATAAAGGACCGTTCCTTCCTCCTCCTCCGTATCCTCCTCCTTCCCTCCCCCCCTCCAGTCTTCAATTCCCTTCCCCACCACCCTCCCGAAAGCTAAGTCTCGTTATCACCTCAATTCTCGTCTCGAACCAAACAGAGCACGCCAACACAGCAATTGCCCGTTCATTCACACCCTCGAATTGATCGTAGGGGAAAGGAAGGCTAAGTCCACCCGGCAAGGCTCCAATGCAGCGACGTCTAGTGGAACGAGCAAGAAGGGAATGAGGTGCAAGGTGTGGTAGTGGTGACGATACTAGAAGTATGCGTTGGCAGTGGAGCAGACCAGCGGACGATGGACGATATCTGCAATGAGGATGGCGGCAGGGCGATATCACGTATTACAGCGGTGGGGGGGGTGCGTGCCTGCGAAGGATGAATGCGTCAACAGGATCAGCCTCAATTCTTCGATCCAAGTCCTTTCCCACAAGGCAGGCACGCCTCCGGATAGCGTAGACCCACGTCACCCAAGAGGTGGGGAAAGGACCTAACGTCAGATCGCGGGGGTGCAGGGACATGGGTAGAAAGGGTATGGTAGGGGAGGGTGTATAATAGCATCGTGGCAGAAATTGACAACTTTGGGTGACAGAACGAGCAAAAGAAGGGGGGAGAAGGAGGGGAGGACAGACAGATGCAGAAAACCCCAGTTGCAGATGAATTTGCGTGGTCGCCTCTGATTCGAGCCAGCTGTGCAACGAAGCAATTGGTGCGAAGGCGGCAGTTTGAAAGGAAGTGAGTAGTTAAACCTAAGAGCCGTTGAACTGTGGCGGTACAACGGGGAGATGAGCTATGTGGCGGTGCTAGCATCAGAATTTCCCAGGGAGATGAGGCTCATCTCATGGATTTCAGATGAGCTCCGCGGCGAGATTCGCTCACTATTGGAGTTGGGAAAATCCGGGGATCTATGAGATGTAACCGACCCGGTATTTGGGCCGGAGAGGTACTGGTTGCTGGGAATGTCATTTTTCTCTTGGGAGTCGGAGGAAACAAGTTATTGGTACGGAAAATCGTTTTTCCGGCACAGGAACAAGTAGGAAGTGAGTTCGATTCTAGGGTGTTTATAGAAGGAATCGACTTCGTGTCCAAGACTCTAGAGTAGGTACTAGTCTATCGAATCTGAGATATTAACTAGAGGTAGGGGAGGAGGATCATAGGTTCATATATAGGCTTCCGGTAGATTTTTACACCATAGATAAAGGGTTCCAAGTCACACTAAATCAGTCCTCCCCATATAACATTACCACCCCCTCTCCACCTGAGACTCTAGCTTTGTGTGCCTGTCCCACCCACTCACTATCCTTAGTAGCAACATCTGCCAACAAAAATGTTGATCTTTACCCCACCGCCAGCTCATCCAGGCTCGACGTGAGCCTCCCATTTAGCCCCGCCTTCTAAAATAGATGGATATAATACTTCCATGCACTGTAATGGATGTATGCAAGGGAAAAGGGGGGGGGGGGAAGGGGACGAATAGGAAACCCCGAAACAACGACTTCAATAACCTCTAGTTCAACAAACACAACCAACACCCAAACCTTGAAACACAACCCAATTGAATCTAGTCACTCCATGTATGATACAGTCCTATTCCCTCTCGGCAACAACAGCCTCCAACTCTGCGATCCTCTTCTCAATATCCGGCACAGCTCTAAGTTGGATTTCAATCTCCTCCTTCTCATCTTCAAGTTTTAATCTCTTCTCCGCATCCAGCTTAGTAAACACATACCCACCCTGGCCATCGAACTGTAGAATATTGGTGTGATATTTCCATAGACTTCTGCGGTGACTGACGGTAATGAGGGTAATTCCTAGGCTCTTTGCGGTCTCGTACATGATGCGCTCTGTATCCAAGTCTTGAGATGAGGTGCATTCGTCTAGGATAGCACTATGAAGGGTCAGCTTTGCATGATGCTAAACCGGTGAGAAGGGAGTACTATTTAGGTGCATGATAGAACAATCTGGCCATGGCAACACGCTGCTGGATACCGCCGCTCCAAACGTCACGCCATTCCTTCTCAGCTTCCCAACCACCCTCTTTCTCAACTAAATTCTCAATTTCAACGACCCGTAGAATTTCGTACAAAGCCTCATCTGTCACATCTCGACGAACTTGCTCAAGTTTGCTATCAGGGTAGATAATTTGTTGTCGTAGTGTTCCACGACTGAGGTAGGGTCTCTGGGGAATGTAAAAGATTTCCTCGCTGGGTGGCTTGCGAACAGTTCCGCCATAGACAGGCCAGAGGCCTCCCATAATTCTGAAAAGCGAGGATTTACCACAGCCATTAGGACCAACAATGAGGAGATGTTCGTTAGGCTTTACTGTGAACGATAGCTTCTTGAGTAGGACATCGCCATTAGGAGAGACGATGGGAACATCGGTAAACTCGATATCCGGACCAGTAGTGACTTTTCCACGTCCGCGGAGCACAGCTGCGTTCTCCTCGGTACCTGCGGAGGAAACAAGTTTCTTCTCAAAATGGCCGCTCTGAATATCTTCCATGACATTTAGAAGAGTAGATACTCGCGAGGTATAACCAGCCAGTTCAGTAATCTCCTTGTAGGAGAACATAACTCTTCCAAATGCATCCGAAGAAGACAGTAGCAAGCGGCGATTGGTGACGAAGCCTATAAGAATTAGCAAAACTCGGTCGTATCGAGCCCTGAAGTTTTCATACTTTCGGTGCGGTCGCCCAACGAACTTCCTCTAGCACCGGGCACCTTAAAAAACACCGGCACAGAGCAAAGCATAAGCCCCAAAGCTCCCCAGAAGTATTTGATAACAAAGTCTTCCATCATCCCATGATACAACCGCCTTCGCAAGATGTAATTCACATGCTTGATCAATGTGAAGTACCCTTTATCCAGCGTAGTCTTCTCGGCATCATGCCCACCGTACAGCGCTACCTCCTCGGAACTGTCTATTAATTTGGAATGACTAAACCTGTATTCTCCTTCTAACCTTGCTTCATCCGCGACATATCTTCCAAACGGCGGAGTGAGCACCCTCATAACGTTTGCGGAAACCTGGACTAGTAAAGCCATAGCAAACAGCCCCTCCCCGCCAACGTTCCTTGACAACTGGTAATTATAAATCATCATATCGAGCACTGGCTTCGCGAGGTTGGAGTACAACTCTGCTAGAGAGTTCGAAAATTTCGACACGTCAACTGTAATGAGTTGATCCGCGTTCTTTATGCGATCGTCCAGATTCCCCAGAGTGTAGAAAGTCATCTGTGACAGGTACTTTGAATGAATATGCTGTGTCAATCTGGCCCGGTACTGCAACGCCAGTTTGCACTGATGATAAGACAGCATCGAATTCGTAAACGTTGCCGGGACCGCTACCATCATCCACCAGACAATCCCTAACAAAAAGTCCTTCCCTTTACCCCGTACAAGAGCGCTGACCAACTTGCCATCCAATTCGGCAACATACAAACTTATCAATGTTCTCACAATGAGGAAGAAAGTATGACTGACCAGCAGCCGAAGCTCTTTGCTCCGTACACCTGGGATAACGATCTTCAACAACTTGAATAGGTTTTGGAAGAACTCGCGGTTGAGTTCTACCTTCTTTCGTTTGGCGCTGGGAGTCTCCGGAGTGGGTTGGGGGCGGTCCCCTTCTCGAGCGGCGGCTGCCTTCTGTTCGTTGATGGCATTGCGAATACGGTTGACGAGTGCGACGAATAGCGTTAGATAAACTCCCCGGGATATTTTTGACCGGTACCTTACATAGAGGGAGGTGAGGTGTGAGAGGAGATTGGTGAGTGATCGATGGGTTGGCAGTAGGAGTTTCGACTGGGCCGCCATTGGGGATTGTCGAGCGTAGGAAAGCTATGGCCGGAGGGAACGAAGAGACAACCACGGAGAGGAAGGAATCGAACCGGGCCGGAGCCAATATATTATGCGCCCGGTGTAGAAGAGAGAAGGGGAACGTTGTTCTAATTCCTGGTAGTTTTCTAAGGCGTGAATCCGGGGTAATGTGGTGTTGAGCCAGCATGTGATTGAAGCACGAGGGTGCCAAGATATCGATCTATGTACCGAGGGCCCTTAGAGACGGATATTATTTGCTTGAACTGCATATCGGTAGTACTCGTACTCGAGTACAAGCAAGTTGCTAGTATTATTCATCAAGTTTGCCCATCTGGTTATATAATGGCTTGGAATCTTTACTACAATCAGGTGAAGACCACAAGTGCCCCAGACTCTTGTCATTAGTGTTTCTAAGATCGAATAATCGGCATTAGGACAATAATTAGGGATAGTGACATCTCACATCCTCTTTTTACAAGTACAAAAGCGCAGCACGCCATCATTATATTATAACTTCGTATTTCAACCTAAACGCGATCCCCGCTCGCACACACACGGTAGCTTTACATGATCGAAGGGTATGCACTGAGGATATGAATAGGACCCCTTCCGTCGCGAAATGACATAGACTAAACGCAGGTGGTAGTAGAAAAAGACGCTTCCACCCAGGCCCCCAAAGAAAGAAAGAAAAACTCCCAATTATCTAGGCATCCAACAAAACCGCAGTCATAAACCGTTAACTTCATCTCACCGGCGCGTGGGCGGCTTTTTTTCCTTTCCCGTTTGTATCCCCAAAGCATTTTTACCCAACCAAATATGAATGAAGAAAAAATTGAAAGAGAACAACGAGAAAGGAAAGGAAAGGAAAAGAATCAATGGGTAGAATACATTAGATCCCTCGGGATACTTTTATTAGCTCATACCATAGAGGCTACTCCATGACAAGTGTATCGCCGTTGAGTCCAAGACTCTCGACAACGGAGATGGCGTTCATTTTTTGAGGGGCGGCTTCAACATCGTCATCAATGGTAATAACTCCATTTGCCTGGGCTCCAGCGACAGGGGACTGAACCCTCTGGGCGTCGGCAACGGCAACCTCGCCACCCATATTGGCAGAGGTATACTTGGCTCTGAAAGTGGATACGGCGGGGATATTTGCCCTGAATCTGCAGAAAAGTCAGAAATGGAGAAAAGCGACACATTGAAATCCACTGACCTCTCTTCCTGGGTACCATAGGCGCGGGGGGTAAGCTTGATGACTGTGTGGAGGGGAATTTCCATCCACGGGGATTGGTCTTGAGGGACATTCATGAAATACGCATAAATGCAACGAAGGATTGCTTGGTGAGTAACCACCATAATGTCGGAACCTCTCTCCATTTCCATAATGATAGGCTCCAATCTGATGACCACATCACGGTAGGACTCTCCTCCCTGGTAACGATAATTATATCTGTAACCTATTTGTCAATAAATGTCATAAACTAGTGTCGAGAAGTCCTTACTTGTCATCGTCACGAGCACGGAAATCCTCGGGATATTTTTTCTCAATCTCCTCGTAAGTTAACCCATCGCAAACCCCAGCATCCAATTCGTCCAAAGCTTTCCATTGCTTCTTTGGATAGGTTAGATGCTTGGCTGTCTGGATAGTCCTCTTCATAGTGGATGTCCAGAGGGTGATATCCTTGTCCCCAACAGAGTCCTTCACTAGCTTGGGCAGAGCCTCTGCATAAGCCATCCCGCGTGGCGAGAGATTGGCATCACCGCCAAGTTTTCCGAGAACATTGAACTCAGACTCACCATGCTAAAACAGAAATTAATCACAGATTCAAGCACGAGGGAGGAGCCCACGTACACGAGATAACCAAATTGAGCGTGGTGTTATGTGCAAGTTCATTGTAAAGTAAATAATGCGTGTTTGCAAATAGTTCGACACTTGGTTGATGATGACTTGAGAGCTAACGTTTATCAACTTGACGTAGGTAAGATGAGGCTCGTCGATAGTCTCGTAAACCTTCTCGTAATTACGAATCCTATTTCTGAAATCCCGGGCCGCGACTTCAGGGTCTTGCCCTATATAGTCCGGAGAGGTAGTCTTAACCTCCAGGATGTTGTTCATAATTAACTCTTCATCATCGCATTTACTCTCTACGAACATGACATCGTAGCCTTTAGATTTGCAACGCTCCTCGATCCAAGCCCTTCGGGTACGGGTCGAGTTGGTAGCATCAAGAATGCCGACATGCCCTCCTTCATGCTCGAACCAACGCAACATGTCGTTGACAGCAGCCTCTGCGGCTGCACGACGAAGGCGTTCTCCTTCCACATTCCCAGTGTCAAAGAAATCGGCGGTCGGTTGTGGGGTATCGGCGCGACGGTAGGAGCCAACATTGAATGACTTGGCATTAACCGAGAGCCACTTCAGGTAGCGGACAACTAGACAATCCGGTTAGAAAGATGTAATGATCTCGGAAAAATTAACACTTCGACTGAGTTATCGACGTAGCGGCACCACAGCGGTATTAGAGGAACAGGCGGCAAAACGGAAACAGGGAAAACGGAAAAAACATGGAAGGGGGCTCAAAATTTTGATGTGAAGCGGGGGTAATGAATCTCGGAAACATTCATCCCAAGTCGCTCAAACCAGCCGAGAGGCTGGCGAGTGCGCGCTGGAGCTTAAACCGAACCCGCAGCAAACAGAAGAAAAAAATTAGAAGATAGTTTCTTACTCACTTTTTTGAGCAATCAAGCTCTTGCCCCTAGCTGGTAGTCCTACCATAACCACACAAATCTGAGAGTCCTCTATCTGTTCAAACCCGAAATTAGAAGCCATTCCACCAACAATAACATCGTCTCCAGGATGGTCCCCTTCTGCATATTTGTTATGTAGAAGGTGAACAAAAACCATAGGTTCGCATCCGAGGGTAAAGGGCGCCATTTCAAAACAAATTGTACAAGGGTTTTTTTGTTTTTTTAATAAAAAAGAGAAAAAGACCAACGAAAGGATCAAGAGGAGGCAATAGGGAGGGTATAAAGGTAAATGCAAAAAGAGGAAGGCTAAAAGCTGCTCTCAATAGATAGCTGCAGAGGTCGTAGGGTGGGAAATTGAAATGGCTGGTGGTTGTGGATGCCGGGAGGTGGGAAGGAGGAAGAGACGAAATGGACGAGAGAAGCTTCGTGGACACTTGGGAGCCGAAGATTAAGCCGCTGGCTTGCGGTGTTACTGGGCGGATGGACGGACGACGGGGTGGGGGGACTGAATTTTTCGGGGAGACTCAAATTCCTTGAGCGTGTGGTAGGGAGTGTAATGTAATTTTTCCGTGGGACGACAAGCGCAGGACGACGGGGTTCACAGAAGAGATTCGAGAAAGATGACCCCCTAAGACGCCGTGAAGCTCGTCCAATGGTCCGTGGACCTTGCAATAAGCTTGTAGAGCTAACGGGGATCGTGGCCGAGAGGCCTGAGGTTGCCAAGTGTGAGATGTCCTTAGGTCCGTGTATTGCTATCGTGAGTGCTCTAAGCTTCGTAGTTTTGAGGTTGTATAGCAAAAGCTTCACCGCCCCAGGGACAAGGAAGGACAGATAGAGAGTTCGATTGAACTCAGCACACTGGCGTATGGTAACTGCGTGTGACAGTCAAGCTCATATCTCTGAAGTCCAGGCAGAAAGGTATAAACGACGAATGGCGGCTTCCCCAATTGACTGCCTGCAGCAGAATTTCGAACTGGAAAACTGTACGATATTTTCTTTTCTCTGGAATAATTTTTTCCAGCCCCGTAATTGCCGCTGCTCTCGGCGTGCTGGCAGCGATGAAATTTTCCTTTCTGCTCGCGTGGTTCCTTTTTCTATCCAGCCCTGGTGCTGCTTGCGCATGTCGAGGGAGGTGGTTTGCCGAATTCGCCGAATCTCGGGAAGCTTGGGCCTCCAGGTTGTCCACAACCCTGAGCAGGCAAAGCTGCGGGGATGCAATAGGAAAGACATACAACGGATGAATGGTATGGGAACCCGTCACAGGGGGGAACCATACCATATGACTTGCAGGGAGGTAGAAAAAGCGCAAATAAAATAAATGAAATGAAATGAAACGGGGGGTAGAGATGACAGATAGCAAGGAAAAAAGGGAAAACTCACATTGGACATACTATATACGGACCGAGGAAAGGTATGCATAATGATAACGGGGGCGGCGGTAAGTTGCGGTGTTTCTGCTATCTGTAGATTGGGGTGTTGACCAGGAATGAGGTGAATTCAGGTATTTCGGCTTCCAGCGGATGAGTGAGAAAGGACTGAAAGGTGGACTAGATGAAAGAAAGAAGGGAGGGAGGAAGGAAAGGGCTGGTGAGCGAAAGTGGAATGGAATAGAGTATGATAATAATGGCAGCAACACAAGAAGGGAGGACGAGGGTTGCGAGAACGAGGGTTTGGGGCGATGGTTTTGGGGGATGGGCTGGGGGGATGAAATGAATGGAGAGAGGTTCGTTTGTTTGAGGGGGAGGGCAGGGAGGATAGGTATACTATGGTAGTGGGAGAGTTTATCTAGGTGCGGAAGAGAAAAGTAAATATAATGGGTTGTTTCCTTCACAAGCAATGATTCCGTAAGTTGGTGAGATGATAAGATCACCTACGGTAAGGTATTACAGTGAAGGATGTGATATGACAAAGCCCGTAGCTGCGATCACTGGTAATTGCTTCCCCTCCCCTCTGGTCCATTAGAAGGCAATCAAGTCAGTTAAACCTCTCTTTGTATTATATATAACAGACAATTAAGAGCCAAATCCTCCTCCATGCCTAATTAAATCCGCGCCTCTCTCTCTCGCAAGGTTCTATGGTGTGATCGGAAAACGGACGGTGAATTGCTCCCCCTCCCCCCATCATAGGTAGATTCTCTTTCTCTCTCCCTTTAGCCTCAAGCCCGCCCTGCTGCGAGTTCCGCCTCGATTCAACTCCTCCACGCAGTGAAACCTCACCAAGAACTGCATTCTTGACCATCAACCCCCCACACGTGATACCCCATCTCATCATCAATGGAAAACAGGAGAAGAAAACAGGAGAAGAAAACCCCGCATTCCCTCCTGTTCCTGCAGACAAAAACCGCAAATACGGTGTATTGATTTGTTGTTTCTTGTTTTCTTTTGCCTTTTTTCCCTTTTCTATAGAGTCCTACGAGGGTCGTCATACTATGCAAGCATATCCCGCACTCGCACCTGGATGGGAGAGACATGTCCCTGTACCACACCCACACCAAGCGGTTGTGTCCTGCCCCCACTATCTATTGTGCATTTGATTTGGTTCAAAGAATAGACTGCTATGATGGTCCGTTTTCTGATCCATAAAATGAAAGCGCCCGCTCACTGCAGAAGAAACTCGGAAAAAACAAACACCGTATTTCTCCAACCTATGGTTAACTATTCCCGCCAAATATTTACAGGTCTACAATTGCGGAACACCCAAATACACAACCTCCCAAACCCATAGTCCCCACTGATTGGCTTGTAGCCTTGGATTACTAAGATTCAGCCAATCAGGAGCGAACTGTGTATTTGGATGGGGTGTGAATTTGGGTCGATTGTAAGACAGACAATTCAGATCGGGAGACAGGGATCTTCCCTCTCCTTAGCATAAACAATCACTCGGTTTTTTAGCGAGCTCTAAGCTTTCCCCCAGAAATCTATATCGCTTCCTTTTGTCCTTTCACCTGGTCAAAAGAAGATGGAAACCGTGATTCCGCCAATAGCTAAGGCGAACATGGCATCCGCCTTGCCTTTGTGGCCGCCAGCAGTCTTCCGCTCGGAAGTGATTTCTGTTTGCCCAGGAGCCGCCTGAGGAACAGGTTCGGGAGCTGTAGCAGGGCTCGGGTTGGCCGTGGCTGAGGATGTGGAGGAGGTAGAAGACGCGGAAGTCGACGTACTCGTGGAAGGAGGCGCAACAGTGGCTGTTACACAGCCAGGTATTTCTCCATTAATTTGTTCCTCCATCCAGCCCTGGACCCCTAATTCCCGAAAGACGTTCTGAACAGCACTGCGATGTCTTGCTTCAAACCACTCCGTTGCAGCGTCTTTAGAACTATCACCCGAAACGCACAAGCAGCTGCGCCAGTTTCCAGTGGAATGGGTGCTTCCATTGCAGCGGGGTTCAATCCCAAAGTATTGTTCATAGTACGGTATCCGGACTTGGGCTGCAGCAGCAGCGAAGGTTACCGAATCGGTCGACTTCCAATTCACTGAGAAGGAGTTGACCTTGCTGGTCCGGCCGACATCAGCCGACATTAGTTCCTCAACAAACTGAACACCATCAAAGGAAAGTGTACGCCTTGAAGGGCTGTTCGAGGTTCTGACTTGAGGAACTCCTTGCCCTGGCATAATAGTCAGTTGGCCGATTGCTAATATTATATGGAGGGAATATAAAACTTACATTTTGCGTTGAAGAAATCACCAGTAGCATCAAACACCCTATCAGGTGTAGCCCCGATGACGAACTTAGTGATTCTTGTCGTCAACTCAGAACCAGAAGGACAACTCGGACCAGCCTGAGCCAATAAAGGGAAGACGCTAAGAGCAAAAGTAAAAAGTAAGGTAGCCATACAGCCGCCAACAGAAATCTAAACAAGGGAAAGAAAGGAGAGGAGAGACGGAATCTGCCTGAGCGGCCTAGGAAATGAGCGACGGGGTTCAGAAGGGGACTCAGCAATCACGACGAGTGGGATGGCAAGAGGGGGGTCCACAGGTATTATATACATTTATTCATTATAAAAAGGGGAAAAACGGACAACTATTTACCGGTCGTTAACGTGTGCCCATGAGTATGGGGCCAACGATTCCTAGAGGGCGCGAAGGGCCAAGTACAAAGCCCATCAGGTAACAATAAAGCTCGCACCGGCATTGCCGTAGCTGGGGTATGAGTTTTGTCTTTGTTTTTGTATGTGAAAGCCGGACGACACCGGTGTGCCACATTCAAGCTGGTCTCGTGCTTAGGCTCACCGGTGCATAGCTTTCCAATATCGTAGGCATCCGGCACCAAGCATCATGTCCGGAGCAACGTGTATAACGGTTCCGGTTTCTTCATTTTGGACACTTTCAGAGCCGATAAAGGCTCACGGTGGAAGAATTGCTTTTTCAACGTTTTTGAAGAGGGTAGCTCTCTGGGGTAGCAGGCTAGGAAGGGCTGGTTTATGGGTCGCGCGGCGTCTGGTTCCCTGAACTCATCGAGATCTGAGCCCGGGTATAGTACTTGTATAGTACGAGTACAGCAGGCTGTCATATCCAAATATCCAAGATTCTGGAAATCGTGGGGATTAGAGGCAGCGTGACAGACTGCTCAGCGGTGTACCACAAGCATCCACCAGGGGGTGTTTTTTGCCCTCTCACTCGTTGTGAGCCATAGAACGAAGCTGCCAGCTGCGTTCGCCTGTTTCCTTACAGCACAATGTGGATCCTAGACTAATGCCCATGACCTGAGATCTAATCTGATGATCGGGACCACCCGTGACTGGCTTTCTTAGCGTCGTCAACAGTCTTCCCTCGTCAACCCCGTTTAAGTAAAGTCGCCTCAAACACCGATTTCGATCATGAACCTTCTCCTTATTCGTCACGGCGAGACGGTCGATAATGTCGCTCATCGGTTGTGAGTTTCACTCCTCTATTCTCCTCCTCTATCCACGAAAGAGAGAAAAAAACCCCTTTTTTTCTAACGATATGATTCACACAGTGCAGGAGTGACCGACTCGGCCCTGACACCCAATGGCTTACTTCAAGCGGCCAATCTAGGAGCCTACCTCACTAGCAGGCAGGGAGAAAATTTCACCCTAACACACATATATTCATCAGACCTCCAACGGGCCGCCAAAACCGCCGGAGCAATTTTAGAGGCTCAGTCCGCTGCTATCGACAGCGGTCGAAAATCCCTAGTCGGGCTCAGCGAGGCTGATGAAGTTGACGGTCATAATGCCCCATTGGAACCAGCAAAAGATGTCTTACAACTCTCGGATCTCCAGGAAATGAACTTTGGTTCGCAGGAAGGCACTCCATACGGACGGGCTCATCCTCCACTCCCTCAGTTCAAGAACGATCGGGAGACGACCGAGTCCATGGTTGCCAGAGCTAACCGATTCTTGAACCAACACCTTCTACCCACACTAGTGGCGGTGCACATGGCGTCTGTTTCACCGGCAGTAAATGTTGCCGTTGCTGTCGTTTCTCATGGTATATTTCTTCAGATTTTGCGCAAACAGCTTATGAAGCATCTGCGGTATTTGCCGGATTCGAGAAAGGTCAGGTGGAGCAATACAGGGTACTTTCATCTGAAATTTGACCCCCGAACAAAATGGACGGACAGTCGTGGGTTGGCGTTGTGGCCATACTCAATTCGCGGTATCAATGTCACTGTCCATCTGGCCAGCATTAAAAAGACTCCTGCTAGAGATGTCACCGACGGGGCGCAAAGAAAGATTGACGAGTTTTTCAAGCCTGGGGAGGGGTCTGCCCTCTAGAAGTGATGCAGTACGGTATGTCCAAGCCTTCGTTTCCCTCTTTTTTCTTTATTATCTGTCACAAGGCGCAACACAAAATGATGAAAGCGATATTCACACAGACCTGTTCTGAATATCCGCATGTGGATGTTATTTATTGCCAACTGCTGTCTGACCTTCCATTGCACCCTGTTTTTTATTCACTCTTTTTTCGCTTTGTTCTTATTGGGAATTGCCGCTAACGTTAGCCACTCCTTAGATCTCCCGATACCCACCTCCCCACCGAACCTAGCCATCCTTCACCAGGATGCCTTAGGTCCAACCTATCGACGTGATACCACTTCTACTCCTACAAATCCTACCCCTCAACAAAAGTTCATCACCGAGTAACAGAATAAAAAATATCAATCTCAACACCCAAAAACCCGTTCTTGCGTTCTCTTGCTTCGCCTTGCATCCCCAACTCATTTCCCTCCCCCCGTAGCCCCAGAACCGAGGCTACATATCATATCCCCCCCGCGCCTTGGCCTTGTGCCCTCCGCCCCCCAATATTCTAACCCTATCCCCCTCTAATAAAATACAATCCCCTCACTCACAATTTCGCTCCGTATTTATCCGTACGTACGAAACCATGTTATAAACCTACTCCCAATATCCATCAATCAATAAACGAAAAAAGCCCATATGGGAGTGCGGTACAGCACATTAACCACCGTATATATAAACGCCGCTCCCCCACAGTCACACACTCACCGAACAATATTGAGGAACCCGGTGAAGGGGAGGAAGTTGGGACAGGGTATTGCAGGGGATTTTTAGTAGAAATAGACTACCGCACGATCTGGTGAAGTTCGTTTCCGCATTAAGAGGTGGCAGAGTGATCCTTCTGTTAGCCGCTTGCTTCCAAATAAATGACAAAGGTTCCAGTGATGACGCCGTGCGGTAAATATTTGTGAAAATCATGTCCCTAAAAGCTACTCCCTACTCCCCGGAGCTCGTGTATTACGCCACACTTTCTTTCGACCTCTTGGCTTGAAAACAAGCTTTCTTGGATTGCGCGGTAGTGGTTAGGGCGCGTCTCGTCGGCACCTCCATTTCGCTCTTGAGCGACATGTCTAGTTGACACCATAACTCGATAAGAACATACTGTAATAATTATTGTTATGGAAAAGTAGAACTCGAAATAAACTATACACGAACAGAAATGCCCCAATGCTTCCTATAAACTCCATAGGCTGACACTCATTCACCCATTCAGGCACTATACTATTCCAGATCACACTCGACAGTCGCCTTCGAAGTTTCGATAAAAAATCATGCTACATACAGGCTACGAGTACTAGCCCACCGGGACGGGGTGCCTGCCGTAGTCTATTATACATTTACCGGGCAATAAAAAGTCAAAGGAGCTTAACTTACCGTAATATCCACACAAAACTATATGGTCTATCATACAATTCTTGGCACTTTATTCTGGGCGTGGGTAGGTAATAGCTAGACACGACACGACAACTTGACTTGACTTTAAATTTATCATTGTTGAGGATTTCTCCTTGCAACTAGCAGCTAACGTTTTGCCGACGCCAATAAAGTAAGGTTTTGTAAAAAATGAAAAGAAAAAAAAACAGATGGTGACTAGATGCGACCCCGTAGATGCTGAATTTCCCCACGACGGTGAGGGAGGGAGGGAGGGAGGGAGGGAGGAGATGCTGTGGTGGAATACGTATGATAATGAGGTGAGAGGTGAGAGGGGGGAGGGGGGAGGAATGAAAGTTTGCCTCAAAGTTGACGGTAGGATAACACCACAATATTTATTCATTCATTCATGGTAAGTTAGGTTGGGATAGAAATGCCATAGCGGTTATGATACTCACGGTGCTTACTCACTTTACTCACTCACTAGTCCACCGCAGCCACGCACAGCATGATAAACCATGCCATAATTGCATAACAGTTATTATTTAATCATAAAGTATCACTCGATCAGGTAGGAAGTACCGTAGAACATCATACTCGAGTAACTTGACGCATTTGATAATAATATATCCCCTACCACCCAGCGAGCGTACCGTACAAGTACTGTACAGGACACAGCCAACCAAGTACAATACAAAAGTTGCAAACATATTTCCTTTCCTTCCCCCTTTCATCTCCTCCCTCCCTCCCTCCCCCCCCCCCTTCTATCTCCTTTCTTGCAGAATGAAAGTATGATAATTGCTTCCGAGTACCCCGTTTTTCCAGAAGTTGTTATTTATAACACCTTATATATGTGATTCTCAGTTTTGTGGATGGATGGATGGGTGGGAACACATCAAGGGTCAAGTTATGGCACGATAATTCCATCATAAGGCGTCGTTTTGTTGTTTCCCCTTTTTGGCGTCGATTTGAGGGGTTGTTGCCGCCTATAGAATATGCGCAAAAGTGGAGGATAATGGGAGAGTGAGTGAGTGAGTGTGAAAAGATAAACAGCCTACGGCACTGTAGAGTACTCTACTCGAGTACAGTACGGTACGGTAACCCAGTTCCGCATTCCATCTGCAAAACCCCGTGATCACTATCATACCTCTCTGCGCCGATTACTAATCCTTGCCTGTTTCAACTAGCCTACATAACCCGCTGACTGACTGACCGACCCGAGCACATGTACCGTATCCTCTCTTTAAATTCGCTAGCGCCAAAATTGGTGGCACGAATAGGCGAGGTCTCATCATGCCATATCGAGTAGTGATCGGCAATGACGAATCTGATCCTTGTTTCCTTTTTGACAGCAGGCCAACCTCACAATGGGGTTAGTTCACTGCTTCATGGGCTTCGACTAATGTGTATAGATCAGGAGTAAATCTACTTTTGGATTAGGAATACGTCAACCCCAATTGCCTCCGACCTGACTGCGGGGGTATCAAGTGTGTCTGTTTAACACTTCTGGTAGGTCTTGCTCTGGCCTCTCAACCGCTCAGAGAGAACAGGATCCTCTCGCACCACTGGCCACGAGTTCGACAGATTTTTTTCCGTCACCAAAATTTAATGCGGATTGGCCAAGTAGCTGCCGAAGAGCAGTTACACATATACTAATTTCAACGAATGAGCCACAGCTTGACAGACTAACCCGCACATCTGAGCCCCCGACTCTCGTGAGCTGCGATTGAGTGTAACGAGTCAGTGATAATGCAACTATAGGACCGGCAAGAAGTCAACTACGATAAGCCAAACGATGAGGGCTATGCACCACGTTCGTATGTTGCGAATATGTCTTGAGGCATCGTGTTAGATCTGATCACTCATTCCTATGTACAAATTCTATACCTTCATAGTCGTCCGCCTCAGGTAATACAGACTCCTCCTCCCTTTCCTCAAGTGCCTGTGAGTCTCTATGCCAATCTCCAACCTCTAGACTAGGAAAGCCTTTAATATCTAACTCGGAGTCACAGGAACCATCAACCGGAAGAGAAAGGCCCACCTGCCGGAATACCCGGCGAATAATGTCGCTTTTTTCAAGGTGAAATTGGTAAAAGGCATCCCCAACACAGGATGTTGTTAGGATGCGGCGATGGCTAACAGTCCACTTGTGGAAGGATTCGGCATTCTCGGCCTCGAAGATTGCATGATCGGTAAGTTCTCGAATCATTTCTTTGAATGGCTTATTGATGGAGACATCGAGTGGCTGAAGAAGTCCAGTGCAGCCGCCAGGAATAAGGGAGGGGATAATGTTGTGCGCTCGCAACTTGTCAAGAACGGCCGGCGTTTTATGGGATCCCATCAAGTCGATGGCAAAAAGGGATGGTTGGCCGCGTAAGGCAGGTACAAGATGTTCCTCAATATATCGAAGAAAAAGCTGATCATTCATGTAGGCTTTTTCGTTGAATTCAACCTCGACTCCGGGATGGTATTCCTCTCTCTCCCTTCCTAATCGCTCCCCCTTGCCTCGAAAGATAATCATTGGAGGCACTCTTGGCACCCCATCGGCAAAAACACAGAGCACTAAGGATGCTTGCCGTTTATCCCAACCATTCTGAGATGATTTTGCCCAAATCGTTTTTGCTCCAGTCGAATTGTAAGTTTTTCCCTCGAGATATTCGAAAGGAATAGGTGTCTCATCGAGGTTGCAGATATTGGATACTTGAAATCGATTGGGGGGGGTATGGAGAACCAATTCAAGAAATGGAGTTAGGTAAGACGGTTGTGAATTTCGGCGATTAAAGCGAAGCCAATTAAGAACTAAGAGCTGATATTCTGCAGGAACCTTTTGAGCTTTCTTGGTAATACAGCGTAAACTAATTCTGTGTCGTCCTAGAAAGCCATAAAACCAGCCATCGCTAAATCGAAATTCGCCTGGATCACGATCCGAATATAATTCACGAAATCGAAAGCCAGCCTCAACCCGAAACCAACCTCGTCGAATAACCCTCCCCTCCTCCCGGCATTTTATAAAATCCTTATAAATTGCCTCCTCTAGCTCCGGCCATCGACATCGACTCTCCCCTCCCACATTTGGCTTTCCCCTGCTCCCTCGAGTATTGTATCCCTTTTCCTCCAGCAAGTGCTTTTGTTTGACCCAGTCGCTAATCGTTCGTTGAGGCACCTTATAGTGAGCGCTAGCTTCTGTCTGGCTGGGTTTGCGAAAATGGCCTGGCTTAGGCAGTGGAATGTGATGATGCTCCAGATAGGTAAGTACTCGTATCTTATCCTTCTGGCTATAGCTGCGCTCAGGTCTGACAATTGGTTGAAGATCTTGGGTACTTAGGCTTCGCTGGCTTATTGATTTTGGCTTCGGCCCTAAACGGGGTTTTGGACTTCGATTTGGAGGCATTGTTGACAAAGTTAAAAAGGTATAAACAATCGCAAGATCTTGAATTCTTTACTGTGGAACTAACTTTGCAAATTCGTAGTTCAAAATACTACTTATAACTATACTATCTACATATCAACTACAGGTACTCATCTACTCTCTCGCCTTCTCAGAAACATTTTTCGTATTCTCATGACTCTAGCTATTCCCATAAAGACTCATTACTTGCGTCAACAATACTCATACTCTCGCCTTCAGCTAATGTTGAATTGAAGTCATAATTTTATATCCCGTGAATCTGAAACCTAATTTCGGGATCATACCCGGTCACTCGATCCTGGGAGTCACACCTCGCTTAGCACCCCCCTGTCAATACGACATGCTCCGGCGCTAGCGAATTTAAAGAGAGGATACGGTACTCGTACCGTATGTATGTAGGTACGGTTCCTACGTATCACGGCACGGGAGAATCGGCATCACCGTCAAGCACAACATACATACATACATACATACATATCATACACAGACCACTAACCTGCCATTGGTTAGGTCTAGCTGCACTTTGTCAACACGATTCTGAGATCATTACCAGCCTTTCGGGTAAGTTGAATGAGTTGCGATTCTGATAAAACCTAACATAAACTAGCTATGGCGACTTGACTAAACTCTGAGATTGAACCTCCCGACCCTGATTGATTCTGACGTGGTGTGACATTGAATGACCATGACTCTATCATATGTTGTTAAACTTTTTAGGGTGTATGGACCCCTTTATGGGAGGAATTTTGAAGAAGAAAAAAAGGGAAAAAGGGAAGAATCAAACAATGCAACTATATACCCCCGAAACTAACAAGCGGGCAAGCTAGAAACAAATACAGCCTTCCCTGAGAATATAATAAACATTATGGGCTTTTTTTTTAAAACTTTGTTTTATTTAAGGGAGCACACCTAGGTCGGGGCATGGCTAAAGAGGAATGAAATACTTTCGCCATTATGTGTCCTTCTGCATGCCTCAGCGAGCTGTATGTCACCTGTTAGCGTATGTTCTGGGATGTAATTCGGGTATATTGAATACTGCGAACGAACCGTAGGAGCAATGTCAATAGTGTGAAGCTTTGGGCACCGTTTCTTCTTCTCCTCGTGTGGAACGGTATTTGTGACCACTACCCTACCAAGTTCACTCTTATTGATACTATCGATCGCATTTCCTGATAGGATGCCGTGCGTGACGATTGCGACGACTTCCTGGGCGCCATGCTTCTTGAGTGTTTGCGCAGCCTTCACAAGTGTGCCACAGGTGTCCGCCATATCGTCCACGAGAATCGCAATCTTGTTTTGGACGTCGCCAACCAAGACCATTCTACTCACTTCATTTGGTTGGGAGCGCTCCTTGTGGATTAGAGCAAAGTTTAGGTCTAGACGGTCTGCAATTGCTGTCGCTCTGCCGTGGCTATTAGAGCAGGTAAATTCCTAGAATACCCTAAGAGATGCCTACCTCTTCGCCCCACCAGCATCCGGAGAGACTATGACGGCGTTGCGGTAATCGAAGTTCTCACGAATATATCGTAGCACGGAAGGTTCGGCGTAAAGACTGTAAAAAAAAACCCACGAAAAAGAAGAAAAAAAAGCCTTGTCTCAGTCTTGTTTTCATCCTAGGTGGACTAGATTCCGAAAACTCCACCTCGCCTCAAAGAACGTGCAAAAGCAGATGGGTGGGAGCAGGGAAAAGAGGAGGAAGCCTACTTGTCAACCGGGACATTAAAGAATCCTTGAATCTGACTAGCGTGGAGATCCATTGTGATGACGTGATTGCAACCTGCGGTTTGTAACATGTTTGCAATTAATTTCGCCGAAATGGGCGCCCGGGACTTGTCTTTCTTGTCCTGCCTCGCATATGGGAAGTTTGGTATAACAGCCGTGATTCGCCGCGCGCTGGCCGTTTTGCAAGCGTTTATCATTATCAGGAGCTCCATGAGCCCGTCATTCACCTCGCCCGGCGCTGCGGATTGGATAATGAAGACGTCCTCGTCTCGCACGGATTCGCCAATGGCGACAGATGTTTCTTGGTTCGAGTATTGCACGACGAGGACTTTGGTGAGGTCTATTCCGAGTCTGTAAATTGTTAGGAAAGGTTCCACATAGGTTCAACCATTCTGTGTCCACCCCCGTCCGGCCCCAATTGTATTGGCCCATCGGAGGTCATGTACGAACGAGAGAGTAGAAATAACACATACCTGTCCGCAACTTTCCGAGCCAGAACAGGATGACTATTGCCCGTCAAGAGCTTCATAGAGTTGGCAGCCATAGCGTCTAACTTGAAACACAAAAGTTGTTGTAGCCAGGATGTCGAGGAGAAGGCTAAGAGGGGGCAAAGAGCAAAAGAGGCGAGGAAGAAAGGGAGAGGAAAAAAGGGAGAGGAAAGGGTTTGGAGAAATCAACCCCGGCTGAAGCTTACGATGGTTTTTTTTTGAAAAAAAGTTTTGAGAATTAGAGAATACAAAGACAACGAGACCCAATAGAAGTAAGAGGAAAAAAAACAGATTTTCCAACCAAAAAGAAAAAGAAAAATTAGGCTTAGATGGGTAATTGATCTACCAGGGTAGGCCTGTACAATACTGGAATTAATACTCTTACTCAACTTTTTTCTTTCTTTCTAGCGCCTTCCTGCTAAAGTGTCAGCCGCTGAAGGGCATATGTTGGTGATGATCGGACATTCTTCAGCCGTCGTTAAAGTTGCGGGTACGGAAGATTGGGCGGGGGGAGGGGAGGGGAGGGAAGTGAAGGAAGGAAGGGGACCATGATGATGTGAGGCGTCTTGGTATGATAGGATGCGAACTAGTAGCGAAGAAGAAATGTTAAAAAAAAGGAAAAAAATCTTACACACCCAATATGTCTCTCTCTTCTCCCTGTCTTTACTCTAATGATTGTGATACGGTACTTGCGCATTCCACAAGTATCCGGATGACTTGGCGCCAAGATTCAATTCCAACTCTGGGTAGGGGAAGCCCTAAAACGGAGCCTACTAGAAATCGTGCTGCATCTACAACCCCTATAACTCACT